>Ga0189276_10134_pt1 | contig 93081 bp, 83 predicted proteins | sample N26A31minimetaG_FD_130321 | JGI IMG/M metagenome (GOLD analysis project Ga0189276, IMG submission 130321) | Marine microbial communities from the Costa Rica Dome - N26 A3-1 mini metaG | ecosystem: Environmental > Aquatic > Marine > Oceanic > Photic zone | place: Costa Rica: the Eastern Pacific... | reverse complement strand
TTTACAGATAGATCTAATCTAAAGGTGGGTCACTTTGGCCCGGCGGGGGTGGGTCACTTTCGTCCGGCCAGCTATGGTCACTTTAACCCGGCGAGGGTGGTATACTATGTCCGGCGTTTCCAACTTGCAACAGCGAAAGGGGATGACCCTTATGGTTTTGGTTGGGCCGTTTATGATGATCCAGAATTTGGTAGGATCATACAGCATGGGGGGGCTCAACCAGGAGCTAGCACTTTTTTTTCGATTTATTTGGATCGAAGGGTCGTATCAACAGTTCTCTCAAATAGTTTTGGAACTCGTCAAAATGCATTTTCCCTTTCGCGGGATATTGCTTCATTGGTTCTCGAAGAGTAATACCATAAGAAACAGTTCTTGTTTTCATTTATTTTTTAACCGGCATCTAATTATTTATTCTTAATCAGAAATGACAAAATATTGGGCGCTATTATTGATCCTTATGGGATGCATGATATTTGGTCCATCTGTTCGGATACACACGTTTTGATCCTATGCCTTGTCAGATTTGGACTTAAAATTTCGATTTGAAGTTTTGGAGGTATCATTGTAAAAATCCAATTTGCGTTTTCTTTGGACGAAGATTAGACGTCGCAATGGGAAAATCTCGCTACTAAGTTCTCACTGAAGGATACTTGATACGTTATAAAAAAAAGCTGTCTCGAGCTCAATTGATTGAAATCCAGTTGTCTTAAATATTGATCTAAATCTATTATTGCGTTTGTTTTGGTGGCTTCCTTTACGCATTTTTTATTGGGTGTAATTAAAGCTTTGGGCATTGGTATGTACTTTGGTTGATGTACCCTTTTTTTGGATTTAATGTTATTTGATTCTTAAAGCTAAGAACGAATGAAAGGGTTGTTTTAAAGTGAGGGAAAATATAATGCAGGATATTACCGCTGATCCTGTTTGGTTATAGCGGTGTATCCTGCTGTTTTAAAAGAATCTGTATTTATATTAAATCTATTGGGCTCTGTCAAAACTCCATATGCCAGTGGCACTGTAATCTTTTACGAAATCGGAAAACGTGGTGGCGTCCCTACCCAAAATTTTTGAGATGTCGGTACTGATTTCACTTGGTTCTCCCTCCTTACAATATCGCTCAATATCTGTGAAGCGTTCAGCATTTAAATAGGGTACTCCTTGAGCAATCATCCCCTGTTGAAAGTCTGATAGGTCAATGTTTACATAGGTTACCTTTCTGCCAATGGTTGATGATAGTTCCTCGGCAGCATCATAATAATTTATTGCTGAGGGACCTATAAGCACATAGGATCTTTCATTGTGTCCGTCCTCTGTCAAACATTTTATAGCAACTTCGGCTACATCACGAACATCCACATGGCTGATTTTAGCATCTCCACTTGCGGCATATATAGTGGAGGTATGATTAATTGAATAAGCAGTGTGATTGGAGAAATTCTGCATAAATTGATTGCACCTGAGAAAGGTCCAGCTCATACCGCTCTTCTCAATTGTTTTTTCAATATTATATTGGGTCATTTAATTTGGCTTATGTCGTTAATTTTTGTGTGCGAGTTTGTCAAATCAAGTGTTTGTGCAAGTCTTCAATACGTTCACAGCACAATTGATCCATAATTTGTTGCAGTTGTACTTTTAAGATGGTCATGGTATGGTCGCCGCCTTTGTTGCCCATGGCAGCGGCACCGTACATAAAAGAGCGTCCCATAAAAGTAAACTCCGCTCCACGTGCTAGGGATCGCGCCATATCGGGACCGGAACGCATGCCACTGTCCATCATTATGGTGATTTGATCTTTGTATTTGACTGCAATTCTTGTCAACGGGGCGATGGTGGATTCCCCGGCGTCCAACTGTCTCCCCCCATGGTTGGATACGATGATGCCATCAAATCCTAATTTTATGGCCTGTTCTGTGTCCTCTTCGGATGCAACCCCTTTCAACACCAATTTCCCTTTCCATTTATCGCGTATTGGTTTGATGCATTCCTCGTTCAATCGACCGGAAAAGGTCTTGTCCATAAACTTGCCCAATTGCTTCAGGTTGAGCCCTTGTGGGGTGTATGGTTTTAGGGTTTCAAAAGTTGGTATACCGTGCTTCAACGTTTGCAATGCCCAGTTGGGTTTGCCCAACACTTGACGAATGTTGGCCATCGTCATTTTTGGGGGAAGTGCCAATCCGTTTTTAAAGTCTCTTGGGCGGTATCCAAAAGTTGGCACATCGCAAAGCAATACCAAAACGGGGCAACCTGCAGCCGCAGCTCTGTCCAAAATATCATTTCTAACGGCATCTTCGGCAGGGTTATAGAGTTGGAACCACGATTTTCCCTCGGTTAGCTCACAAGCCCGCTCGATATCCATAGTGGTCACCGTGCTCAGGATAAACGGAACATTGTGTTTGTTTGCCGCCTTGGCCAGAATTTCTGGGGAGTTGGGCCACATCAACCCTTGCAAGCCCACGGGAGCTACACCAAAGGGGGCATCATATTCCACGCCAAACAGCGTGGTTTTTATGGAGGCGCCCTTAAAGTGCTTGATGTAAGTTGGCTTTAGGGTAATCTCTCTTATTTCTGAGGTATTTCGCTTTATGTTGATGTCTTCATTGCAACCGCCGTCCAAATATTCAAAAGCGAAGCGAGGAATCCTTTTCTTGGCTTTTTCCCTTAAATCATCAACGGAGGGGTATCGGGTATCGAAACTTTGGGCCATATCAATTTGTAATTAAGGGTCTGTGTTTTTTTAAGGCGTAGTTTTTTTTCAAGAATTTTTGGTCCAGTTCCACGTTGGATATGGCAATTGCCGCTCCAAGTGCCGAACCTAGCGAGGCATCGGTGGTCTTTACGTTCATATCCTCGAACCCACGAGCCAGTAGCTCAACGAATATTTGATTGTTGGCAAAGCCGCCATCAATGTATAGTTGTTTTATTTCATCTTTTCCTATGGCTCGGCCAATGCTATCAATCTGAATTTCGAGCAGTTCCATCATCAATTGATGATAGGCTTCCTCATAGGAGTTGAAGTCCATCGGACTAAGGGGATCGAGCTGTGCAACATCAAGACTGCTCCATTCAAACCTATGTGAAAAATTCTTCTTTAGGTTTTGATAGATTTCAGGATCAAAGCCTACCGATTCGTGACAATCCCCGGAAACCCCGTAGCGTTGCGCAAGTTCTTTTATTTTGATGTTGTATTCATTCCCCAAAAACAACCGGGCGGCCTTTACCGGTGCTCCATTGATGCGCATATAATTGATGCAATTGGAAGTGGTGTCCTCATCGGTCAAAAGTTCTTTGGAAAATGGATTGAGCGCGATGCTCCAAGTCCCTGTGGAAAGCAACAGAAATTTTTTGTCGATGCTTCGGATGTAGGGCAAAAGGGCCGAAGAACTATCGTGGATGCCGACCCCCACTTTTATTTGATGTCCCATCAAGTTGGTATTGATGCTTGTTCCCGTATCAACAATCGATGGCAATATTTTATGGATTTCCTCTTGGTATACCCAATTGTGATAATCCTCTTTTTCGTAGTTCCAAAGTGCCGTGTGGCAACCAATGCTGGTGTATTCACTAACAGGAATACCCGTAAACAGATAGCTGAGGTACTGTGGAAGGTGCAGGGAATGCTTGATTTTTGCAAACACCTCTGGCTTTTCTTTTTTTAGCCAGTACAGTTGAAATCCTGAGTTGAGCATCCCATCCCGGGTGGTTCCCGTTTCCCTGCAAAATTGTACTTCGGGACCATATTGCTCGTAGAACCCTGAAATGACTTTTTCCGGTATGGGTTTGGTATAATTGTACAGCGGGGTGACTATCTGGCCCATATCGTCCAAATGCACAAAACTGGCACCATAGGATGAAAAGTTAACGCCTTTTACGTTGTAATCCTTTGATTTGAGTACTTTGTGAAAGGTGTCTTTAATCCAGTTCTGAAGCTTGTCAATATCCTCTATCGGATGGCCATCTTCGTCTTCAATGGGTTCCAAATAGGTATAATCGCGATGGACCTCTTTGAAATCCATGTTAAAAAGAAAGAACTTTTTGTTGGTCTTGCCGATATCGAAAACCGCGATTACCTCTGTTGCCATCATTGTTGGATTATAGTCCTGTTGCCATTGAATGTTTTCCTCTTTCGTCCACTAATTTTTTTCGGACACCAAGAGTTCTGTAAGTATCCAATGGATTCAAAGCTCCTCCGTTGGAAATCCTTGTTCTTTCCAAAAGAGGGCGTACATCGGTGTGGTAGGCGTCCTGCAATATTTCTTGGCACAAAACCGCATCGTGGTTCTGTTGTGCTTCGCGGAGTGCTTTTTGGTCCACTAGGAGTGCTTTTGCATAAGCCGCATTGATGGCTTCCAGTGACTGCATTAAATCTTCGAGCGGATCCTTCAGGTTATGACTTGCATCAATCATCCAGGCAGGGTAGGGGTTCTGTGGATTGTTTTCCATCCCGTACACCAATTCTTTGAAAATCAAGAACAGTGCGTATGGTTTGATGCTTCCTACGGTAAGGTCATCATCACCGTATTTGCTATCATTAAAATGAAATCCGCCCAACTTGCCTTTCATCATTAAGGTAGCGACGATTTGTTCTATGTTGGTATTGGGCAAATGGTGCCCCAAATCCACCAGTGTGTATGCTTTAGGGCCACATTCGTTGGCCAACATAAAGGAAGTTCCCCAATCTTGGATCACCGTACTGTAAAAATGGGGTTCGTAGGGTTTGTATTCGATAAAGAGCTTCCAATCCCCGGGCAGTTCTGCATAAATTTGTTTTAAACTATCCTGAGTGTTTTTTAATACCGTCTGAAAATTGTTCTGTCCAGGAAAATTGGAACCATCGGCCAACCAAACGGTCAAACTTTTGGAACCTAGTTTTTCTCCCAAACGGATGACATCGATATTGTGTAGCACTGCTTGCTGCCTTGCTTTTTGATCTGTACTGCAAAGCGAACCAAATTTATAGGAATGTTCTTGACCGGGCTGATCTTGGAAGGTGTTGGAATTCATCGCATCGAATTTGAGGTCGAGCGATTTTGTCAATGCCTTGATTTTTTCGGCATCTTCGGGCACATCCCATGGAATATGAAGTGAAATAGCACCAGCAGATTGTGTTAAGGCATGGATCAACCCCACATCTTCTATTTTTTGTTCCAAGCTACCAGGTTCCCCATGATAGGAGAATCTACCAAAGCGGGTTCCCCCGGCACCCAACGCCCAACTGGGTATGGCTACTTGGAAGTCGGCCACTTTTTTTAAGAGGTCTTCAATATCAAAACCCTTTTGGGTTAGGTTATTGGCCAAAAAATCAAAACTTTGATCGTGTTTGTCAAAGTTATTTTGGTTATGCGATGCTATTTGTTCTTTATTAATAATCATAGGGGTGATTTAATCTTTAAAAACCGCAGGTCTGTAGTGACCTGCGGAATAACTTGAATTAAAATAACTAAACTCAAAACCTATCTAGTGAAGGCATTTGCCATACCGCCATCCACATTGATAATGTTTCCAGTACTTTTATCCAGTAGGCCGACAAAGGCGAACACACCGTTGGCAATGTCTTCTGGATATATAATTTCATTGAGCAAGTTTCTTTTGGCATAATGTGCGGGAAGTTCCTCGACTTTAATGCCATATGCCTTGGCCCTGCCTTTGGCCCAATCACCTTCCCAGATTTTACTTCCTACGATCACACCGTCCGGATTTACCGTGTTCACACGGATTCCCTTGCCGCCCAGTTCTGCAGCGAGTAGGCGGACCATATGTTGTTGTGCTGCTTTTGCAGTTCCGTAGCCCACATTGTTGGGTCCGGAAACCAGGCCATTTTTACTGGCAATACTGATGATGTCTCCGCCAAGGTCTTGTTTTTCCATAATGGCAACACCTTGCTTGTAAAGTTCAAATTGACCTTTTACCAATACATTCTGAAGCAAGTCCCAATCTTTTTCCGTAGTCTCTGCCAAGGGCTTTGAAATGGCCAATCCCGCACTGTGGATTACCAAATCCACCCCGCCAAATTCCAGACAGGCATCCTTGTAAGCTTTGCTTAAGGACGCTGAACTGGTCACATCGCAGACCGAATAGCTGGCAACATCCCTTGGATAGGTTTCCAATGCTTCCTGCAATCTATCTTCGGCAATGTCCGTCAATACCACATTGGCCCCTTGCTCGGCAAGTTTATCCGCAATCGCCTTGCCGATTCCACCGCCAGCACCGGTGACCAAAGCCACTTTTCTGGAAAGAGGTTTTTCCTTGGGCATACGCTGTAGTTTCGCTTCTTCCAACAACCAATATTCAATATCAAAAGCCTCCTGTCTTGGCAACGAGGTATATTCGGTAATGGCTTCTGCACCGCGCATCACATTGATTGCGTTGATATAGAACTCACTGGCCACACGGGTGGTCTGTTTGTTTTTGGCAAAACTGAACATTCCCACTCCGGGGTATATGATGATCACGGGGTTGGGGTCGCGCATAGCGGGACTGTTGTCGTGCTTGCAGTTCTCGTAATATTCCGCGTATTCTTTTCTGTATTGTTCAAAAGCCGGTTCCAATTTTTTAAGTACGTCTTCGGCATCGGATACATCTTCTTTTGGGTCCAAGGTCAAGACCAATGGTTGAATCTTGGTCCGTAGAAAGTGGTCCGGACAGGAGGTTCCCATTGGTGCCAATCTTTCCAAATCATTGCTGTTGATGTATTCCATCACCACACCGGTATCGGTAAAGTGTCCGATCATGCGGTTTTCAGAGGAACACAACCCGCGAAGCAATGGCATCAATTGAGCTGCTTTTTCCTTTCTTTCGTCAGCGGGTAGGGATGATACCTTTTGCCCCCCAAAAACCTCACCTTGTTCCTTGAATTTCTTTTCGATGTAGTCGGAGGCCATTTCGATGACTTCCAAACTATTGATATAGCATTCGTAAGAGGTATCACCCCAAGTAAACAATCCATGGCTTCCCAATACGATTCCTCTGATACCTGGATTCTCGTTCAGGCATTTTTCCAATTGAAGCCCAAGGTCAAAACCAGGTCGTTGCCAAGGCACCCAGCCCATGGTATCGCCCCAAATCTCTTGGGTCACTATTTCACTGTCCTTGGCCGCTGCTACGGCAATCAATGCATCAGGGTGCAGGTGATCAATATGTTTGAAGGGCAACAAACCGTGCAATGGAGTATCGATGGATGGGGCTCGGCTATCCAGATCATAAATACAATGATTGAAAAGGCCCACCATTCTATCCTCATCGTGCAATCCTTTGTAGACTTTCTTAAGGTTGCGTAGACGTTCTGTGTAAAGTCCAGCAATTCCTGATCGGGTTAGGGTTCCGATGTCACCACCAGATCCTTTTATCCACATGACTTCGACATCTTCGTTGGTCAAAGGGTCTTTTTCAATTGTTTTGCAACTGGTATTTCCCCCGCCGTAGTTCGTAATCCTTAAATCGGAGCCCAAAATATTGGATCTGTATAGGAAGAGTGCAACTTGGTCATCACCAAGTTCCAAGGCCTTTGCTTCGTCCCATAAATAATCCAGGTGTTTAAAAGTCTTAATCCCCATCAGGTTATTTTTTTTATTATTATTGTCGGTAAATGTACTTACCCAATTTTTAATAAGTGTTCTGTACTGTTAAGCAAAACAGCCCTATAAGATACTAAAATGTTAGAGTTAATTGATATAAAAGAGGAGTCCAAAGTGCCTAAGTATAAGCAGATTGTAGACTCAATATTGGCAGCCATTGAGAACGGTAAGATCAAGTTGGACGATCGCTTGCCATCCGTGAATGAATTGTTGATAGAGTTTGATATATCGAGGGATACTGTTGTCAGGGCTTACGATCACTTGAAGAAAAATAAAATCATTGTTTCTGTGCCTGGCAAAGGGTATTATGTTAGAGAGGACCAACTGGACCTGAAAGCGAAGGTTTTTTTGCTTTTCAATAAGTTGAGCGCACATAAAAAAATCATTTATGATGCTTTTGCCAAAACATTGGCCGACAGTGCAACTATTGATTTTTTTATTTATGAGAACAACTACAGGCACTTTAAGGAATTGATTTTGGACTCCAAAAAACGGTCAAATGCCTACACGCATTATGTGATCATCCCCCATTTTGAAGAAGGTGGGGACGATGTGCTGGATTTTATCAAAAAAGAAATTCCCTTGGAAAAACTGATTGTACTGGACAAAAGGTTGGACGGCCTATCCGATAAGATTTCCACTATTTATCAGGATTTTGAGACCGATATTTATTCTGCATTGGTAACGTTGAACCCAAGGCTTAGAAAATATCACCAGATTAAATTGCTGCTGCGTAAGAAAACCTATCATCCAGAAGAAATCAAAAAGGGTTTCATCAAGTTTTGCGGACAATTTGCATACGAATTCGAAGTAATCGAGAAGATAGAGGCCAGTGAAATAGGAAAAGATACGGTCTATATTAATTTGAAAGAAAGTGACTTGGTGACCTTGATAAAAAAAATTAAGCACTCCGAATATGTCCTCGGACAGAATGTGGGTATTATCTCTTATAATGAAACACCCTTGAAAGAGGTACTCCTTGATGGGATTACCGTCATATCCACAGACTTCGAAAATTTGGGTAAGAAAGCCGCTGAGATTATCTTGAAAAACCAGCCCATGTATATGGAAAATCCCTTCCATGTTATACCAAGGAACTCCTTGTAGTCTTTATTTTTTAGTACTTAAATCTTTTGAGACAATTCCGTATCAGAACAGTACAGAAAGGATTAGTTTTGCCCTTACATTCCCCTAACACTGTTTTGAAACTGTCGCTTCAAAGGCAATTGAATCTTGTTTCGGCCAAGCTTCCAACTTGGACTTTGGTCGATTGTACAGATTAACTAACTAAAAACAAACTATAAAGACCAAAAAGACACTTTGGTTAGGTGTTCTTCTGGTTGCTATTTTCTGCAGCTTTACGGGTATGGCACAGCAGAGGATTACAGTTAGCGGAATAATTTCGAATGCCGAAACCGGCCCGCCCTGCCCGGGATCACCATATTGGAACAAGGCACAACAAATGGTGCCAGTGCAGATTTTTATGGAAATTACACGATTGATGTGGATTCAATCGCAGTACTGATATTTTCTTCCATCGGGTACGCTACTCAAAACATGTCTGTCATCGGTAAGACCTAAATTGACATTGGTATAGCGGTTGATAGCCAGCAATTGGATGAGGTAGTGATTGTAAGATACGGTTCCCAGAGCAGTAGAAAAGTGGCTGGTTTCGTATAGCAAGTTGATTCAGAAGAAATTGCCGATATTCTTGTGCCACAATTGAGTCAGAAACTGCAAGGTAGGGCCACAGGGGTTCAAATTACCCAAAATACGGGAATCCCAGCACAAGGGATGACGGTCAGGGTAAGTGATGCCGCCTCAATTTACCGGGGAAGTAACCCACTGTAGGTTGTTGATGGTTAAATTTATTTTAGAATTCAACTGTAGGCTTATCTTTGGAATTAATATCTTTTATCAATGAACAAAATCCGGGACTATTTTGAACAACTCGTTGCGATCGATGATACGGATTGGAATATTTTCTCTTCCAGGCTCGAAAAAATGGTATTTGCAAAAAGAGCAATGCTACTTAGAGTGGGCCAAATAGAAAACCATCTTTCCTTCATTGAAAAAGGGTCGGTACGATTTTTTATTCCAAAAATTGAAAATGAGTCGACTTTTGGTTTTAGATTTGAAAACGAATTTGTAAGTGCATATGATTCTTTTTTATGCCAACAACCGAGTTCCTATCAACTGGAGACAATGTCCGAAACCACCCTATGGCGTATTTCTTACCAGGATTTGATGGAAGTCTATAAGACAACCAAGGTCGGCAACACTATTGGGAGATTGGCAGCCGAGCAGCTCTTTTTGATGAAATCGAAAAGGGAACAGTCGCTTTTAAACGAATCAGCAGAGGAACGCTATATGTCACTTTTTAAAAGCAGGCCTAGGCTAATTCGGGAATTGCCCTTGAAATATGTTGCTTCCTATATAGGGATAACGCCCCAGGCGTTGAGTAGGATCAGGAGGCAAATTTCTTAACATGGGTTCATTTTAAGGGTGGAGGTAAAGACATACATTTGACCCAAAAACATGAAACCGCTGATCATTCTTGTTACGGTTACTATTATTACTCTGTTTATTTTAAGACTTACTATTGGGGGCTATTATGATCTGTCCCGTGCTGCTAGATTCGGTATGTCCGTCATGTTACTTTTTACGGCAATGGGCCATTTTATGTTTCCTGAAGGTATGTCCTTGATGATTCCTGAATTTATACCCCAAAAAGAAGCAATGGTCTATTTGACCGCTATTATTGAAATAATGGCGGCCATTGGTCTGCAAATGGGACAACTTCAAAAATTGACTGCTTGGAGCTTGATTTTGTTCTTTATTCTCATACTGCCCGCAAACATAAAGGCAGCCATCGATCAGGTTGATTTTCAAAATGCAACCCATGAAGGTCCAGGGCTGGTTTACCTATGGTTCAGAATACCCCTGCAGTTAATGTTTATCCTATGGGTATATTTTAGCACTATCAAAGTGTTGTAAGAATTAATTTGTCAGCGCTTGACCCTAGTATGGGAAGTCCTTAAATTTTGGAACGGTTGTAAAACCATGGGGTCAATGAATCCATCTCCAAAGTCCCATTTTTTCTTGCACCGCTGTAAGTGCACCTATTGGAAAAAGGCTCTTAAAGGCAAAATGGGTTGTTCTTCAATTTTCTTTTTGAAATTTTCTAGAACTTGATTGTAATTGTGTAATTCCGTTTGTTCGTATTGCTGGGAATGGGAGTAAAAAAACCCGTATCGAATTGATGATTTCAGGGAGGAAACCTCTATTAACCCCCTGATGACATTTGATTAAAACCAACCTTAACTATGATTTCTGCATCAATTTATAGGCGATACGGGAGTTTTAAATCAACAAACACGTTTGATCAACTAAGAGCAACAAATTAACATGATTTGGCGGGAGTATCAGTGTTGCTGATAGCTCCCGCATAACCAACTAACATAAATCTTGAATTTTCCAATATTTATCCCCCTTGTCACTTGGTATCATAATTCAATTGTTACAACAGCTTAATGAATTGTTGTGACATGAATATTGGTTTTTTCAACTATCAAGGTCACATCATTAAACACTGCATTACAAAGGTAGCCACCTTTGTGATGTAATAGACCTTAAAAAAGTTCAATTAATTGACTATTTCGTTCCAAATCACCTATGTTGTTCCATTTTTCAATCCAATTTGGTTGGTGGATGATTGTTAAGGTGTTCCTGTTTGAACAGTTTCCATAACATTTTTTTCCGTTCGTTGTAATTGTTTGGGCATCCTTCTTAAAAAGAAGCAAGCCGTTCGATCTAACGCTTCCCATATAATATTTGGAACTCCTTTTTGTCAATGGTTTTTTCTTGGAAATTGTTTGTTCCTGTCCCTAATGTACTTTTTAATAAGTCTTTTCCAACACCAGGGTTCTCAGGAACGCATTGCAACATAGCTCTTTGATCAATATGGTCAATGGATTCGAAAAGAGCCCTTGGATAAGCCTTTAAAAAAGCTTATCTCCAATTTTTCTTGCTCAAAGGGTGGTTGACCTTTAATGACTCCGCATGGAATCACTCAATTTAATTCTCAATTTCAGTATTCAATAGCTCCCCCCGAGTTCAATGAAAATCTTGGCAAAATACAGTACATGGTGCATTATTAACTTTGGACTTCTGCTAACCTTGCCAAGGATTATCTCACTGAATTCATGAGGACTTCCATATATTGATTTATCGAAGCGATACTTTATGGTCGAAAGTATGTGTCTTAGTAGTTCGTTCATTATTTCCCAATAGTTTCATTGGGGTATGGTATGCTCGCTACAAGAAGTTGGAATTGTCAGCTGAATCCAGTAGGGTCCTTACTTGCATGTGCAATATTTATCTAAATTTTATGAGCCCGAAGGTTTGGGCTATCAATTGGGCAAACCATAAAAAGTTGATGGCCGCGCCAAAAAGGGAAACCTCTTTATATCTGGCGGAATCCCTCAACCCTAAAAATTTTGATAGGAGACTTGTCGGACTTATAGCGCTATTCGCCGTATCGCCAAAGTCTTCCCTGAACAAGCAGAGAAGAACAAAACTTGTAAGGGTGGAGGTAAGGTACATTTTTTGGGTTCCGTCCATATCGTGAAGTTTCCATATGAGGATGATTTGTAAAACCAGGGAAATTAGAATGAAAATGCCTATCAAGACAAGATACCAGCCCAACGCCATAAAAGTCAAAAAAGTAAAGCAGACGGACACTATGGTAGCAACGGCGGGATTAATGTTCATTTTCCATTTTTGATTTCGAGTTTGAATCTTAAATAACCCGTTTTACCATGCTTGGTAGAAAAAACAGGATATTTTCCTTAACATATATTTCATCGGTAAGGTGATAGTTAAGGAGCGGACTCAACGTTTTGGCTCTTGGGTAAATTCATTTTCCGGACAGTTTTTAAAAGATGATGGGTTTGGGTACAGCGATTATAACCTAGTCAACACATTCAGTCTTTTCTACTGCGATTATATTGGGTTGTACATCGGCTTTAGTAAAGATATTTTTGTTTTTGAGTACTGCCTTCTGCCGATATGGACGTGTATTTTGATCCGAGACAGGTTTGACATAGGAGAATAAAAATGGAAATGTTAGGGACTTTGTTGATTTTTTCATAGTTAATTCATAGTTGTTAATGAATCTTTTTGGATTCCCTGATTCATGGATTTCTTGAATAACCAATGTAGAGAAGGTCCGCAATAAATTAAAACTCAAATTGAATCCTGCTGTTTCAGCGTATAGTTTTTGTTGCTAAAAAAGTAATACAAAGGTAGGCTGGAATTAAATTTTCGGGATGTGGTTAAAGGCCAAAAAACAATCAAAACAGTTCATTGTATACTTCACTGGTTAAGTTTTTATGATTTTAAACGCTAAAGTAGGTATGACGAAGTTGTCCGTAAACTAAATAAGTAGTGGATGAATATTCGTGGGTTTAAACAAATTTTTGACAACGTTTGAGTATGGTTTATAGGTGGACTCGTCTGTTTTTAATAAGATTTCCATCAAATTATCTCCTTTTTCAGACAGGCAGCAAATTCTGAGGCATAGACCCTGATGACCTTGACTTTTGTGCCATATAATGTGGTGGTGATGTATTCGCCATTGAAATAGGGGTCGACCATCTTTATGGAGCCAAGGTTGATTATATGGGATTTGTTGACTCTCAAGAACTCACGTTTTGGCAAACACATTTCGCGTGGGGCACATTAAAGGGACCAAAATTAAAATTTAACAGAATGCCCTTAATATAAAAATCAATTGGATAAATTTTCATCCGTATCAGTGGAGGTTTCCCCATGGAATAAATGTTGTTTTCTCATCTTGAGCCATGTATGAAACGATGAAATAGATGTCACTTCATTCTGAAAAGGTTCTGATCAAAGGGTGGTAAATGATTCGTTCATGTAAATGGACGGTTAAACAAAACTGTTAAAGGAATAGCTTGTCGATGTACTTTTTGACTTAAAAGAGGCAAAAATGTAATTCTGCCGGGTATTATTTAACATATGTTAATTTAATTAAGGTGGTTCCATTAGTAGTTTTACCTCAAACAAGAGATAATGCATTATTGATGGGTTATGGTATTCCTTAGAATGAATTCGATTGTAAGAAGGATTACTTTTTAGGGCGGGAATCATTTTTAGCAATCTTTTGTTTTTCACCAATAGACTTTGAGACCAAGTCGCTCACAATCCATTGAACGAAGGTTGTTTCAGTTGTTCAATGGGTTCAAACATCAAGTAATGATGATAAATAGCATAGATCGGGCCGAAGATAGGCTTGTTTTTAATATTGATAGGAACACTTATGTCGAAACCATAAGTAGTTCAGGTTGTGCAAAGAAAAGAATAAGCTCTAATCAAGCATTGATTTTAATGACGATGGAAGGAGAACAAATCGTTAGAACCCATATCAATAAAACAAGGCTGGATCAAAATGAAATGGTTTTTCTGAACCAGGGCACTGACATTATTGGAGAAGAAATATGTATTGAAGGTGAATTTAATGCTGCACTTATTGTGTTACATGAAAGTTATCTTCAAGAGTTCAAATTAAAGTACAGGGATTATATAACCACCTCCATCAATCATTTCGACCAAAGATTGACAAAGGTTCCAACACCACCCAATGTGGTTCCCTATGTTAATTTTTTGAGGGCCTATTTTAAAGAAAACAACCAAGTTGCCAATCCCATTGTTCGGATAAAGATTGAGGGGTTTTTACTTATGATGTTATTTTCGGATAATAGCCTTCCGTTTCAAAAATTTCTTTTGACCATAGGTGAACCCGAAAGCATCAATTTTAGGGCAAAGGTGGAGCAGACTATGTATAAGAATTTGACCATTCCGGAACGGGCTGAACTCGCCAATATGAGCTTATCCAGTTTTAAGCGAAGGTTTGTGGAAGTATATAGGGAAACCCCTGGAAGATGGTTCAGAATACAACGCTTGAAAAAGGCAGAAGAGCTAATTCATATGAGCGGTAAAAATATATCCGAGGTGGCTTATGAATTGGGATTTGAAAACATTTCACATTTTATCGGTGCATTTAAAAAGCAGTTTGGGCGAACGCCGAGCCAGTTCGAATTCCAGTCCAGAGCAAGTTAGGGTAATGGATAAAGTGAATTAGATCCATTGTATCTGGTTTTTTGGAGAGGGTATGATTGCAAGTTATAGCAGATGAATGGCATAAGTATACAACCTTTCAGTACTGACACACTTCTCAATTTTTACGGAAATAATATCCATTGTTAAGTTTTATTCCAGGTAATTTTCTCTCCATATACCTTGTAAATCTTACTTTACTATGCTTATCACCATTCTTATGAAACTAAATTCTTTGGTAACATAGCATCACTGGCACCTTCTTTATCAAAGGGTTTTGGTGCTGAGAGATTGGTGGAATTCACATAAAAAGTAAAATGATTGTCAAACAACAATCTGTTCATTGTCTGTGAAAAATAAAGTTGAAGTGCAATCTTGGGTAACAGAACCATCACAAATGGCTATTGATATATGTGCCAATTTTAAAATCATGGGCAGCTAATACCTAAACTAGGTTGCTTTGGATATCTTTTGTTTTGCGATAATAAAAAAAATCGACAAAATGAAAATGATAAGTTGTCGCTTTATATACATTAACTTCCATTTTTACTTACGTCAAATTGAGGCTTGGCGGTAACACTGAATTTATATTTGTCTCCTCTATAATGCGAGTGCTCCATCTCAACTATTTCGCCGCTTTCACAAAAAATGGCCCCATCCAAAACAAAAACCGCCATAGGCACTTCATTTTCAAAGTAATTGTCGGGCTCCTTTGGCATAATAATAGTGTTGCCCAAAGTACGTTCAACATTCTTCAACTGAAGGCCATATGTTTTTTCATATACAGTCATTAGGGATTGATTATCCAAATCAGCTAAATTTATTTTTGGACAAAGTGTCAATGAAATGTATTTGATTTCATCCTTTAACATAATGTCATCACCAAACCTTAATCTATGTATTTTTAAAACAGGACCCTTTAAAATATAATGGTGGTTATTGATTTTAGAAGAAACGCCGTCTTCTAAAATGGTTTTCTCCAAGATAACATTTTTGGGTTTAAACCCCTCTCTAAGAAGATTATCATTAAAACTTTCCTTTACTGCATTGAATGCTCCTAGTGCTCGTGTTAAATGACGATCTTCGGTACGATTCAAAACAAAAGTTCCCTTTCCTTTGATTCTTTTTACCCATCCTTTTAACTCAACCTCTAGCAGACTTTTTCTTGCTGTGGTATTGCTTACGGAATACATTTCTATCAATTCGTTTTCCGAAGGTACTTTGTCCCCGGGTTGCAAATCACCTGATTGTATTTTTAAAATAAGGTCTTTGCTTATACTCTCATACTTTGGAATTCCTCTTTTCATTTTAGTATGATTATGATTTTGACACTAAATTAAATTAATAATTTGCAAATGTATAAAATATGGTTATATTTGATGATAAATTAACTTAGTGCGTTAAGATGAAGAACAAAAAATATCTACCCTGGCTTATTGTATCAATGGTTTTTCTAGCAACCGCACTAAGTTTTTTGGATAGGCAGGTACTATCAATATCGATAATTAAAATTAAGGAAGATTTCTACATTTCCGATACCGCTTATGGCTTAATTAATACAGGATTTTTAATTAGTTATGCCCTAATGTTTACTGCCGGAGGAGTCCTCATTGATCGTTTTGGAAGTAGATTGGGGTTGACCTATTCAGTTGGTATTTGGTCTTTGGCCACAATCCTACATAGCGCAGCAAATAATGTATTCCATTTTGGGATATTTAGGTTCTTTCTCGGTCTTGGGGAAGGAGGGGCATTTCCTGGTGCTATCAAAGCTGTCGTCGAATGGGTGCCCAAAAAAAGGCAGGCACTCGCCAATGGAATCGCAATTGGAGGCGCCGCTTTGGGAGCTGTTATAGCCCCCCCTTTGTGCGTGTATCTTATGGCCATTATGGGTTGGAGAGGGGTCTTTATTGTTACCGGTGTTTTTGGACTGGTTTGGGTTTGTGTTTGGCTTTTATTGCCAAAGAGGGAATCCTTGAAGGATATCCCTAAAGTTGAAAATAAAACAAGGAGCTGGGGAGAAACATGTAATGGTCTGCTTAAAATACTGAAAAACAAGGAGGTATGGGTTTTTATAGCAATCCGATTTTTACTTGATCCCATATTCTACTTTTACATGTTCTGGATTCCAAAATATCTCAGTGATGCCAGGGGAGTGGAATTGGACAAGATCGGTGAACTATTTTGGATTCCATTTTTGGCACTTGGTGTTTCCAATATGCTCGGAGGATTTTTTTCAGATGGAATACTGAAAAGAACCGGAAACTTGAATTTTGCAAGAAAATCGATTATGGGCCTAGCAGCCTTTTTGACGGTTCCTGTATTGTTTGTAAAATATGTCCCAACGGAAGAATGGGTAATAGCAATCATGGTCATTGCCTTTTTCGCACACGGCCTTTGGATAACCAACTATATTACATCGATAAGTGACACTTTTGGAAAAAAAATCACCTCCACCGTTGTGGGACTTTCCGGTACGGCAGGTGCACTGTCGGCAATGTTGGTCAATCCGTTGATGGGCAAGATTATCTCAAATTTTTCCTACGACCCTATGTGGATCTATTCTGGTCTGATGTATGGAGTCGCATTTGTATTGTTTTTGATTTTCATTCCTCGGATTTCCCTTCTGCAGAATGTACCTGAACTATAAATTTTTTTATTTGAATTTAGTTAGTGCGTAAACTAAATATCTTAAAACGTTAAAAAATGGATTATATGAAATTAACTATAAAGGAACAGCCACAGAAAATAGGTGTTTTTGGTGTTGGTTATGATGTGTATTGGGGGCAGTTTGACGGCCTTCTGGACGAGCTGATGGGAAAACACCATATATTTCTTGAAAAGCTTTCTGGCAAAGGTGCAGAGATAGTGGATTTCGGGATGGTGGACAATCCGAAAAAGGCCTATGAAAAAATAAAGGAAATACAAGGCGCAAACTTGGATATGCTTTTTTGCAACATGTTGACATATGCCACTTCGGGAACCTTTGGAATAATTGCCAAAACGCTGAGCATCCCTATTGTGATGGTTGCTTTACAACCCCTCAAAGCGTTGGACTATTCAAAAGCGTCAACCTACATGCAACTGGTCAATGATGATATTTGTGCAGTTCCTGAATTTGCTGGTGTTGCCGTTCGAATGGGCAGAAAAGTGCCCGATATGATTATTGGTACTTTACATGATGATGGGCATGTTGAAGAAAAAATAGATGACTATTGCAGAATTGCCAAAGTGCTCCATGACTTAAAAAATGTACATCTTGGACATATTGGTCATCCCTTGAACGCCATGCTGGATATGCACACCGATGCCACAATGATTACATCGACTTTTGGTTGTCACATTGTGGAATGTGAGGCAAATGAAATTGTCAGATACTACAATCAGATGACCAATGAAGAAATTTGCGAAAAAGAAAAACTGATTCTAGATTTTTTTGATACACCTGACCCCGTTTCAGACCCAATTTCGTTGAAACTTAAAGCAGATGATCTACGTGTAGCGGCCAAGGTCAGTATAGCCTTGGACAAGTTTGTAAATGAAAAGGAAATAGACGGTTTGGCATATTATTATGATGGCCCTGAAAACAGCGACGTACGAATGGTCATGTCCAACCTTATTGTAGGCAATTCCATCTTGACTTCAAATGGATTTCCCATGTGCGGTGAGTCTGATATAAAAACATTGGTGGCCATGCTCATCATGGATCGCCTGGGGATTGGGGGGAGTTTTGCTGAATTCCATCCGGTTGATTTCAATGAAGATTTTATCCTTGTGGGACACGATGGTCCACACAATATTTCAATAGCGGATGGCAAACCAATTCTAAGAAGTCTAAAAAAATATCACGGAAAACCTGGACATGGGGCTGGTGTTGAATTTAAGATCAAGGAAGGCCCCATTACGATGCTATCGATCAATTCCACATTTGATGGAAAGTTCAAATTCATTATTGCAGAAGGGCAATCTGTCAAAGGTCCGATACCTCCGACCGGAAATACAAACACACGCGGTCATTTCGAACCAGATGTGAGAACATTTCTCTATAAATGGATGGCCGAGGGACCAACACATCACTTTTCACTTGGTATTGGCCATCATGCTGAGATCATCTCAAAAATAGCCCATTATCTCGATATTGAATCGGTAATAGTAACAAACTAATTAATTCAATCTAAATCACATAATAATGAAACTAAACAAAATTCTTCAACTAAGAAGAGGGTTGACAAGACACTTGGTCTTCACCTTACTCTTCCTTTGGGGGTGCTCAGTGAACATCTGGGGAAACACCCATGCTTTAGAATATGAAGACCAGTACTCAATCTCTGGGAAAGTGGTCGATGAGAGCGGCGCACCCATTCCAGGGGCAAATGTCGTGGAAAAGAACACCACCAATGGCGTGGTCACCGATTTTGACGGGAACTTTACGATAGATGTTGTTAACGATAATGCGGTTTTGGTATTTTCATTTATTGGCTTTACCACTCAAGAAATAGCAGTTGCTGGACAAAATGAGCTGAACGTGTCCTTGGTAGAAGATCTAGGCAAACTCGATGAAGTTGTTGTGGTAGGTTATGGAACACAGCGAAAAAAGGACCTGACGGGATCAATATCACGTGTTGATATGACCGAAGTAAACCGACCATCAATCGCAAGTTTTGACCAGATGCTCCAGGGACAAGTAGCTGGAGTTCAAATTTCGCAAACCTCGGGTGCTCCGGGAGGTAACATTAATATTTTGGTTAGGGGCATGAGTTCCATTACAGGGGGTAATCAACCATTGTACGTAGTCGATGGATTTCCGATCGGGAGTAGCGATAATACCGATTTTGGCTCTTATGGGGGGAATCTTTATTCCTCGGATGGCATCGCTAGTAATGGACAACAGCAACGTCTCAACCCTTTGGCTTCAATCAATCCATCTGATATTGAATCCATAGAAATCCTAAAGGATGCCTCAGCTACCGCAATCTATGGCTCAAGGGGGGCCAATGGCGTTGTCATCATCACAACTAAACGAGGCAAGGCCGGGAAGGCTGAAATAAGCGCTGAGGTTTCATTGGGTATGCAGTCAATAGGCAACAAGCTTACTTTGTTGAACAGTCAGCAATATGCTGAATACGTGGCCCAGGGTCGTGATAACGCTCATGTTTTTGCCGGGGGTTCTGCAAGTGATCCCAATGAGTTGAGAGCTAGTTCAAGACAAGTCAGACCTGAATTCAGAAATCCATCATCTATCACGACCAATACCGACTGGCAAGATGTCATTTACAGAGTAGCTCCCATTCGGAACTACCAGATTTCATTCAACAATGGCAACGAAAACACTCGGTTCTTTATAGCTGGCGGATACTTCGACCAAGAAGGTATTGTTGAAACTTCAAGCTTTAAAAGGTTTAATCTTCGTACCAACATTGATTCCAATATCTCAGAAAGAATTAAAATTGGAACCTCCTTAAATGGTTCTTACAGTTATGGAAATTTTCCTAATACAGAAGGACATTATGGTACTGGAGGTCTAATTATGGCCGTTCTTTCAGCTTCCCCCACAATACCCATCTATAATGAAAATGGCGACCCTTATTTTAACCAGGATGATGTAACCGACGGTTTGGGATGGTTGGCAAATCCCCTTGATCTGTTGAGTGGGTTTTCTGATGAGCGACGAACTGCCAATATTTTGTGGAACAATTATTTGGAGTACAAGCTGCTTGATGGCCTTACATTCAAAACCAGTATCGGTATAAACTATACTGCGGGGCAGACCGATATTTGGAGATCTTCCAAAATACCCAATTTCACAACATTGAACTACCCTGCCAATGCTGGTGCGAATCGCACCAATTCACTTAACTGGTTGAACGAAAATACGCTCAACTTCAAAAAAACCTTCAATGATAAACACCTATTGGACGTTTTGGCCGGATTTACGGTACAGAAGGATAGGTTTGAAATGGTATCTGTTGGAGCTTCGGATTTTCCTACAGAGAATGTTCCGTACATCTCTGCAGGGATTGTAAATGCTGGTGACCAAATTATTTCAGAGTGGTCCTTACTATCTTATATGGGCAGGATAAACTATTCGTATGACAGCAAATATCTCTTCACCGCCACGGTACGACGGGATGGCAGTTCCCGATTCGGGAGCAATAATAAATGGGGTTCTTTTCCATCTATTTCCATGGGATACAATATATCCGAAGAAAGCTTCATGGATTCCGTGAATTTTATAAGCAATTTAAAATTACGCGCCAGTTATGGGCTTTCAGGGAACAATCAAATAGGGAATTACAATCATATTGGTCTATTGGCACAATCAAACTATGTGGCCAACAACAATCAAATTCCTGGTTTGGTCCCAAGTTCACTTTCAAATGAAAATCTTACATGGGAAAAATCCAAGCAGGTGAACCTTGGATTGGATATTGGCTTATTTAAAGATCGAATCTCATTGACCACCGATATCTACAGGGATTTAAAAACAGATCTCCTTCTCGCGGTTCAATTGCCTTCAGCAAGTGGTTTTGAAAGTGCCACACAGAATATTGGGGATATAGAGAACAAGGGGATAGAAGTGGGCCTGAACACCATAAACGTTACCGGTAATGATTTCACATGGACAACCAGTGCCACCTTGAGTGCCAACAGGAACGAGGTCCTGAAATTGGCTAACGAGAACGGTAGAATTTCCAATAATGCTTACCAGATCACTGAAGTTGGGGAGTCAATATCCAGTTTCTATATGCTCAATGCCATTGGTGTGTTCGCCAATTCAGCTGAAATAGAAGGTGCTGCCCTACAGCATCCACAGACGCAGGCAGGCGACCTTCGATTTGAAGATGTCAACAATGATGGCGTTATAGACAATGATGACCGTAAAATTGTCGGTAGCCCTTTTCCCGACTTCACTTGGGGACTGGATAATAGATTTACCTATAAAAATTTAAGCTTGAGCATATCGCTTGTAGGTTCCCAAGGGGCATCTACATACTTTCAAGGAGGTTCGGCCGTACTCAATAGTGCTGGGGTACAAAACCAGATTGCCGATATTTCGTTGGGAAGATGGGTTTCCGAATCTCAACCTGGGGATGGGTTTCAACCCCGTGCCATTCGAAGTAACTATGCAAATGCGTTTGGGACCAGTTCACAATTTTTGTTCGACTCATCCTTTACTCGTATCAGGAATGTCAACCTTTCCTATAGCTTTCCTGTTGAGACCGCAAATAAATTGGGGCTAAACCAATTATCCCTCTATGCGGATGTGGCCAACCTTTACACTTTTACTGATTATCCTGGATACGATCCCGAATCCAGTACAGCAGGGAGCAACCTTGCGAGCTCAGGAATAGATTACTTCACTTTTCCATTGGCCCGTACCATTACTTTGGGTCTAAAACTATCATTTTAACTCATTAAAAAGTAGAACCATGAAAACATATAAAATAATAGTATTGACATTCATCGTTGTTTTTAGTTCCTGCTCTGATTTTCTTGAGTTAGAGCCCGAATACGTAGTCAACGAAGCGAGCTTTTATCAGACAGTGGAGGATTTTGAAACTGCAACAATCGGCAATTACTCAGAGTTACAGGTAATTTATGATGCATCCATATTGAAACTTGCGGAACTCACCACTGACAACGCTTATATACAATGGACCTCTCCCACCACTTCAGAGTTTGAGTGTGATGAGATGAGGCTCACCTCTGCCAATACCGAGATAAACACGGTTTGGAATCTCAGTTTCAAAACTATAGTACGTTGCAACACCATTTTGGAAAAAATTGAAAATGTGGATTTGGATGAAACCATAAAGGCCCAGTATAAGGGCGAGGCCCATTTTCTTCGGGCATTCAATTATTTTAACCTTGTCCGTCTCTTTGGAGATTTACCGTTGGTGGAAGTCGTATTTAATAGTCCCTCGGAAATAGGGACATACGATATGACCCGAAAACCTTCATCTGAGATTTATGACTTGATCGTTTCCGATCTGGAAAATGCGAATTCATTGTTGCAAGGTATTGACCTTGGGAAATCCAGGGCTTCGGCTGGTGCTGCCCAGGCGTTGTTGGGTAAGGTATACCTTACTCAAAAAAACTATTCTCAAGCCCTGACCACCCTGAAATCTGTTATTGATTCCGAGGAATATGATTTACAGGATGATTATGGGGAATTGTTCACAAATGGCAATAATGAACTACCGGAGTCAATCTTCGAAATAAAATATCTCTCTGGAAACATTGGTGAAGGAAATAGCTATTCAAGTTTGTTCACCCCTCCAAGTTTTAACGCCGCCATTTTTCCTGGGAACATGAACGGTACCGGCAGAATCGTCCCCACCTTGAATGTAAGGGACAGTTATGAAGATGGGGATTTGAGGAGGGAATTGTCCATTAGGGATTCACTTCTCTTATTGGATGGCACCTATGAGCAGCTTCAATATGGTCTAAAATTTGTCGACTTTACCGTAGGACTTCAGGGAGACGGAGGCATTAACTTCACGCCATTAAGGTATGCCGATGTACTACTTATGTACGCTGAGGCTTTAAATGAATCCAATAGGACGGAAGAGGCATATCCTTTTATTAATGAGATAAGAGCCAGAGCATCACTAGATCCTTTGGATGGTTTGACATCGCAGGACTTTTCACTAGCTCTGGAACATGAAAGAAGAGTGGAGTTTCTCAGTGAGGGACAACGCTGGTTCGATTTGCTCCGCACAGGACGAACCATTGAAGTGCTCAACACATACTTTCAGGATATAGGAACAAATTTCTCAGTCACACAAACGGAGTTATTATTTCCCTTACCACAGAGAGAACTTGATATTGACCCAAACCTGGAACAAAATCCAGGATACTGATATAGTCGTTGGTTTGTGTAAAAATACCCAATCGCATCTTTATGATTGGGTATTTACTTTGCGCTTCAACTGTGATATATAAAGTTTAAGATAGACTTTGAACAAATACTTCCATGAAAAAAAACATATTCTTCATTCCCATTATCAGTTTATTTACCATTGGGATATTTCAATTTTCCCAAGCTCAGGAAGTAGGCCAATATGAACTACTGAAAGAAGAATTTAAGAGCCCACCGATGAGTTCATGGCCCAAAACCTATTGGTGGTGGTTAAATGGAAATATTGACACTACGCGGATAAAAGAGGAAATCACTGCCATGAAAAATGCGGGCTTGTCCGGCTTTGATATTTTTGAAATAGGTAAACGAAATAAAGATACCATTATTCCTGCCGGTGAAATCACCTTTATGGGCGATGACTTTCTCCGCGCCGTTAAAATAGCGGTTGATCGAGCATCCGAACTTGAAATGGAAGTGGGTCTTAATATGGCCAGCAGTTGGAATGCCGGTGGTGCTTGGGTAACCCCTGAATTTGCCGCAAAATCAATTTATTTTTCAAAAGTCCCTTATAAAAAAGGCAAAACCAAATTGCCTTTTCCAAAATTGACAAGGTATAAAAAGGAAGGAAAAATAGTTTTAAAGGAGGATAATAAAAATGTCCAGATTGAATCGGCCGATAATGGAAAACCGGTCTTTTATAAGGAGATTGTCATACTTGCAATCCCGTCAAACAAAAATAAACTCCAAGTTGCAGATGTAATTGACGTAACCGCTTTTTATGATAAAGACAAGGAAATCCTTAGTTGGAACGAAGAGGGCGAGTATGAGATTTACCGGTATGTTTGCTCAAATTCAGGTGAGCAACTTAAACTCCCAAGTGAAAATTCCAAAGGCCCTATCATTGACCATTTTGACCCAAAGTCAACAGAGTTTCATTTTAATTACATTATTGACCGTTTAAAAAAAACACTTGGGAACGATTTGGACAACTCTGCCTTAAAGAGTTTATACTTGGCTAGTTATGAAGCGCTTGGAAATGTATGGACACTAACACTCCCCGAAGAGTTCAAGCGATTGAACGGCTATGGAATCTACCCGTTTATTCCCGCTTTATTTGATAAAAGCCTTTTTACAGAGGAAATTACATCGAAGTTCACCAAAGATTTTCAGTTTACCCTATCCGAGTTAATGATCAAAAACTTTTATAAAAAGGCGAAAGAAATCTGTAATGCAAATGGACTCCTGATCAATTCAGAATCAGGAGGCCCAGGGTTCCCATTGCACAATGTGCCCGCCGAACCCTTAAAGTCGCTAGGGGCCATGGATTTGCCCAGAGGTGAATTTTGGTTGAATTATAATCGCTTCAACGACGATGGTATCGATATACTCAGGGTGGTAAAGGAAGTATCCTCTGCTTCGAATATCTATGGCAGGGGCATTGTGGAAGAAGAAGCGTTCACCAGTTTCCAACATTGGCAAGAGGGTCCATTTGACATGAAAAGCGCTGGTGATAGGGCTTTTTGTGAGGGAATGAATAAGGTAGTTGTGCACGGAAGCAGTCACAATCCCAGTGGAATGGGATACCCTGGTATTGTTTATCATGCCGGTACCCACTATAACGATAAACGAATATGGTGGTCCATGGTGAAACCCTTCAATACCTATCTATCCCGGATATCCAATGTACTCCAAAAGACAAAATTCCATGCGGATGTCCTGTACTATTACGGTGATGCTGCTCCCAACTATACGGGCCATAAGAATAGTCGCTTTACCATTGGACCTGGGTATGATTATGAGGTCATCAACACAGAGATTTTGGATGAGCTAAAGGTAGTGGATGGAAATTTGGTTTTACCTACAGGGGGTGAGTTCAAAATCCTGGTTCTTGCCAATGAAGATGAAATCCCATCGAAAGTGTTGTCCAAAATAACCGCCTTGGCCTCCAAAGGCGCGAGAATTATATCCGAAAAGCCTGAACGGATCCATTATAGGTCAAATACCAATAGCTCAAAGTTTAAGATGAAAGACATTGATCAGCTTTGGACTGATGCCAAAATGGTAAAGAATCCCCATACTGTAAAGAACAAGGTTGTTTCTGGAATTGAGCCCATCTCCATGCTCCGGCTCCTAAATACGACACCAGACTTTTATTATGAAGATGCGGCCTTCTCAACCTTGGACTATATTCACTACAAGAATGGTTCAAATGATTACTATTTTGTACGGAACACCACAAATGAATCGGTTACACGAGAATTGAGTTTTCGTCAACAGGATAAGTCTCCTGAACTGTGGAATCCCATAACCGGGAAAATTTCACAGGTGACTATATTTGAACAGGTGGGCCAACATATAAAACTCCCGCTCACGCTTCCTCCTTATGGATCATTGTTCGTGGTGTTCACCAAGGCGGAAAACAATGCAAAGTACAAAAGCATTGGTTCGGGCCAATTGCACCCACCATCCATACAATTTACAGACGACGGAACATATGTGCTGGAAACTACCAAGGCCATTCTCACAAGAGACACTGGAAAGGACACATTGGTCAATTTTGTCAAAAATCAGTACTTGACCGGCGCATGGGAAGTATACTTCCCTAATTTAAAAAATGATAAGGAACCTTTTGTTTTTCCCGAACTCACTTCTTGGACCGAGCATTCCAACGATGAGATCAAATTTTATTCTGGTATAGCCAAATACATCAAAACGTTCGAATATGAAATCAATGCTGTAAACGCTCCAGACCATCTTCTATATCTTGACCTTGGCGAAATCTCAAAAATTGGTGAGGTATGGTTAAATGGGAAATATTTGGGGGTAACATGGGCAAAACCACATCGTTTTGATGTTACAAATATTATTACCCCCGGAAACAACACCTTGGAAGTTAAGGTCGGTAATACATGGTCCAACAGATTGACCGGAGATGCCTTGACAGGCCAAAACCATACGTTTACCAATATCACGGAAACCGTTGTCCCAGGTCTGAACAAAACCCGGGTCAAATGGAAAGATGTACCATTGCTTGAGTCGGGACTAATTGGCCCAGTAAAATTAATGACCTTGATTCCAATTGGACGGTAATTCTATCCTTTTGGATATTAGGGCCATGAGCCCATAAGAACCCTAAGGGTTGAGTTGGTGGATAATGTAATTATTTAAAAGTGCAATACCAGAAATAACAAATCAAATGATTGACAGCGGATTTAAAATGAAACTTAAACTTGGTATGGGCGAAGTTTATAGAAAAAGACATGATAGCATATGGCCAGATTTGAAACAGGCCTTAGTGGAATCAGGAATTGTGGATTACGTTATTTTTTTGGAAGAAGAGACTGGACAACTTTTTGCCTATCAGCATCTATCTGACAGCAACACTGTTCATAGTTTAAAGGATAACCCAATATTACGGCAATGGTGGGATTTTATGGCCGATATTATGGAAGTAAACCCCGATAAATCACCTGTGGTATCAGAACTTAAGAATGTTTTCTCATTAAAAAACACCATATGAAGTCTCTAAACAAATGGCTTGTACTGTCACTGAAATCAATAGTCGTACTGACGCTCACATTGACAAATTATTCGTGTGGGGAAAATCAAAGTGCCAATGTGGCAACTTACGATTATCAAGACCTAAAAAACAGTTTTAGCGCCCCTGGAATAAATGCACGTCCCAAAGTATATTGGTGGTGGCTCAATGGACATATCGATACCATTCGAATGGTAGAAGAATTGAGGGCCATTAAAAGCGCGGGGTTGGGCGGTGTGGACATCTTTGATATTGGTGTTAAACCGTCCGGAAATCCAAATCATATGATTCCTGGGGGACCTGGCTTTATGGGCAAAGAATCGGTGAATGCCATAAAAGTGGTTCTCAAAGAAGCTGAAAGGCTTGGTCTGGAAGTGGGCCTCAGCTTATCAAGTAGTTGGAATGCCGGTGGTAGCTGGGTAAAGCCCAAACATGCCGCAAAAACCATCTACTACTCAAAAATACGGATGGATGGACCAAGAAAGGGAGTAACAGCGCTTCCATTTCCAAAAATAACCCCCAATAGTAAAGGTGAGCCTCGAAATATTGAATATTCAAAGAACGGCAGGCCTACCTATTTTGAAGAAATCGCGGTTATAGCGGTACCTTCTAAAATGCAAAACCTAACGGATACAACAAAGATCATAAATGTCACAAGGTATTTCAATAAGGAAAATGAAACTCTTGATTGGAAACCAAGTAAGGGAAAATGGGACATTTACCGTTTTATCTGTTCAAATTCCGGAGAACAATTGATTGTTCCAAGTGAGAATGCCAAAGGGCCCATTATCGATCATTTTGATTCAACAGCGACCCAAATGCACTTAGAGTATTTCATAGATCGATTGAAGCCCATAACCAAAGATCTGCAAAATTCACCTCTTAAATATTTGTATTTGGCCAGTTATGAGGCCAAAGAGTTTGCGTGGACCCCAACTTTCCCATCGACCTTTAAGAAAATCAATGGATATGAGGTGTATAAATTTCTTCCAAGTCTTTTTAAGCCCGAAGTATACGATTCCCTCTTTATTCAAAAATTCAATCATGATTATGCAGAGACCTTTTCTGAACTAATGATTAAGAACCACTATGGTAAGGCCAAAGAAATTTGTAATGAAAACGGACTTAAAATCAGCTCAGAAGCTGGAGGTCCGGGTCATATGCACCATATTCCGGTTGAAACCTTGAAGGCATTGGGGGCTTTGGATGTCCCTAGAGGGGAATTTTGGTTTGAACGTCCATATTTGAACAAGGACAGCGTTGATATGGTATGGCTGGTCAAAGAAATAGCGGCAGCTTCACATACTTATAAAAAGGAGATTGTGGAACAAGAAGCTTTTACAAGCTATAAGGATTGGCAAGAGGCCCCCCATGACTTAAAACCATATGCCGATAGAGCCTTTGCTGAAGGTATGAACAAGCTGGTAATACATGGGTTCTCACATAACCCATCAGAATATGGGTTTCCTGGGATAGCTTATTTTGCTGGAACCCATTATAACGACAAACGGGTATGGTGGCCCAAAGTAAAACCATTCAACGATTACTTGGCGCGTATTTCCACAATCCTACAGAACAGCAATTTTGTGGCCGATGTCCTTTGGTATTACGGTGAGGAAATCCCAAATCTTGTTACTCCAAAAAATACACCGTTCCATATAGGTGAAGGTTATGATTACGAAGTCATAAATACAGAAATCCTTCTGAACGACTTGACTGTAAAAGATGGCAAACTTGTGTTGCCCGGGGTATCTGAGTATCACATGTTATGTGTCTCGGAAGAAGCATTGAGCCCAAAAACATTGAGTAAACTCGAAGAGCTGGTAAACATGGGCGCCCTAATAATTGGAAAAAAACCAACCCATGCCCCTGGTTTAATAAAAAAGGGCACCATGGATTCGGTTGCATCGATTACGGACAGATTGTGGACAACATCTACAAAAAACGAGCCGCTTAAAAGAGGGAAAGTGAATGCCATAAGTACACCCATTGAGGTTATGGAATCTTTGAACATCCCTCCTGATTTTGATTATTTCGATAATCATGTGGACCAAAGAAAAGCACCGTTGGATTATATACATTACCAAAAGGGAAGTTTGGACTTTTATTTTATAAGAAACACGACCGATACATGGATATCCAGGGACTGTAGCTTTAGACAGGTCAACAAAATCCCTGAGATTTGGGATCCGGAAACCGGAGATATAATTCCTATAAATATTTATGATGGCAAGGAAAACGGTACAAATATCCCATTGACATTAGCTCCTTATGGATCATATTTCATTGTGTTCAAGAATGGAATACCAGCGCCAAAATATACCGGTATCAAACCATTGAACAGTGTACCCCCTAGATTGGATTATACTTCCAATGGAACCATCGCTTTGGATAGCACCGAATTGGAACTTCAATTACCAAAAGGTTCCAAAAAAGTGGCCCCATCAATGGACAAGACCACCATACTTGGAAGTTGGCAACTGAGTTTTCCCTTACTTTCCGGGGAATCTTCTGAACCGGTCTTCCCCGAACTCATTTCTTGGACCGATGCCATGGAGGATGATATCCGCTATTTTTCCGGGATAGCCACCTACACAAAAACTTTTGAGTTCAGTAAAAATGACATTAGTGGAAGCATTTATCTGGATTTAGGGGATGTTGCCGAAATTGCCGAAGTATGGCTGAATGACACTTCCTTGGGAATCACTTGGACAGCGCCTCACCGATTCGATGTGAGCTCCATTATTTCGGAAGGAACGAATACGATTAAAATCGAGGTGGCAAACACGTGGTCAAATAGGTTGACAGGTGACGCAAGAACCGGGAACAAGTCAACCGAAACCAATATTGTGAAAGCTAATAAGCACCTGATACCTTGGGAAGAACTTCCGTTAAAGAAATCGGGTCTCTTGGGTCCCGTAACAATCCAAAGCTACAAAGCACTTTAACATAGTGGTAAACATAGATAACTTATGACAGTAGACATGAAAAAGGAATTTCCTTTGGCCATACAAAGTTTACCGAATACGTTGGTTTTGATTCTGATGTACTTATTTTATCTATTCCACTCATTACTCTTTGCACAATTGAGACCTGCCCAAATTTTCGGAGATCATATGGTCCTCCAAAGGGATATGGAGGTTCCCATTTGGGGAATGGCCCGACCTGGAGAAAATATTACCGTGGTTCTTGACGGCAATATAAAAAGCACTTTGGCTGATACGGAAGGGCATTGGTACCTTAAACTTCCACGAATGCAAGCAGGAGGTCCATACCAGATGAAGGTACTGTCCCGGAATGAGGAAATTATTATGGATGATGTACTTATCGGTGAGGTTTGGTTTGCCTCTGGTCAATCCAATATGGAACATGCCATAGGGGGATGGTCGTGGATTCCCCATTCGGAGGTGAAAGATTATGGAAAAGAGATAAAAGATTCTGATTATCCCAACATACGAATGTTCAATGTTCCCAAATTGGCGACCCCTGTGGAATTTAACGATTTAAATGATGGGGCATGGGTATTACCATCTGCAAGTTCCTTGTCCCATTTTTCTGCAACTGCTTGGTTTTTCGCCAAGGAACTTCATAACAAACTGAATGTTCCTATTGGAATAATCCATAGTTCATGGGGTGGGACAGCAATTGCCCCTTGGATGGACCTGGAGTCCCTGGGGTCATTCCATCATGATATCCCATTGTCAAAAGTCCCTTTGAACTTTGATGAACATGATTGGCGCTCAAAAATGAACAAGGAATGGTCCAAACATGTGGCCCATAGGACCCAAATCAGTTTTTCAGGGTTGGATCAGGCCGTGGCCTTGTCAGATACAATTGCAAGGAATCCGTTATGGAAGGAGATTCCCCAAATAACCGCACTGGGGGATACTTTGAAAAATTGGGTTTGGTTAAAAAAGGAGTTGGACCTTCCCCAAATGGACACCAAAGGTGACTGGTACATTCAACTTGGGTACTTAAACCGGCAAGCCCATATCTTTATAAATGGAACTGAAATAGGATACACGCTTTATCCACAAAAATGTATCATACACTTTTCACCAAGGGTATTGCAAGAGGGCAAAAATGTAATTCTCATTCGTCTTGCCCAACCTTGGGGGGAACCAAAAGTTGAGGGAGAGCAATTTACTTTGGTAAATGACGACACTAAAACTAAACTTGAAATATCAAAAAACTGGCTTCTTTTGAGTCCAAACGATTCTGTTTTACCCAATGGCACCACCAACTCGGAGAAGGCAACGTATCTTTTCAATGGCATGGTTGCCCCCTTGGCCCGATATGCAATCAAAGGATTTATTTGGAACCAGGGCGGTTCTGATATCAATAGGCCCGATTTTTATAAAAATGCATTCCCTGCGCTTATCAAAGGTTGGAGAAAACGATGGGAACAACCTGAAGCCCCGTTTATTTTTGTGCAACTTTCAAATTACCAACGCAATTGGCAGCAAGATCAAAAATCCGTATCGAGGGCTCCTTTGAGATTAGCGCAGATGAGTGCACTCACCCTTCCCCATACAGCCATGGTCGTGTCATATGATATTGGGAATCCATTGGATGTTCACCCGGCCAATAAGCAGGATTTTGGATATCGATTGGCCATTCAAGCACTTTCGAAAGTATATGGTTTTGACATCCAATCCGATGGTCCTAGATATAAAACCCATGTTACAAAAGGGAATGTTTTGGTTGTACACCTGGATAATGGCCCAATCCATTACATGGAGGACTCATCTGGAGGTTGTGTTGGCGGTTTTGAAATTGCCGGAGTTGACGGTGTTTATTTTCCTGCAAGGGCAAGCTTCCAAAAAAACCATGTACATCTGACCTCCGATAAAGTGCCTTCCCCCAAGTACGTTCGATATGCATGGTCGGACAATCCCGAATGTATTGTGTACAATTCGGCAGGACTTCCTTTGACCCCTTTTATAACGGACAATTAACTTAAACCTGGAAAATCATTAATAATGAACACATCATTTGCCACCTTCAAAAACAGCATTGGAATTTTTTATATCATCTTGATATTGGCATTAATGGGGTGTCGGAATGAAAAATCCGGGTACTCTGGATTGCAAGGGATTCAAGATCGATCATCCATAGAACCATTTGAGAATATCACCTTGGAAACTTCTTTAAAGCCCTTTAAGGAAAAGCACCCTGAGTATTATAAAAAAGTCGCATATACCATGTTCTCACAATGGTCTCGACTGTTAATACATGCGGATACGGTTTCCATCATGCTATGGACTGCCGATGGTTCGGAAATTCTTGATTACAAGGGAACCATGGACCAACCATTGGAATGGGCGAAATATATTGGAAATCCGAATACTGAACATGAAGTTGGCTCGGGACCTAAAGAACTTTCCATCCATGAAAGAGCATATCTGTATCGTGACAATCCTCCCGAGTTTACCTACGGAGATTTAAAAAAGATTATTAATGTCCTCAGAGAAGTAGGAAGCGAAATTACCCAAAAACCAATACGAATCGGTGCTACTTTTGATCCAGGTCCCGAGTTTGCCAAGTCCCCCTTTAAGTACCAAAAACACCCGGAAATTTTGCAAGGCAGTGCAATGGGACATAAATCGTTTGTGTCATCATATGCCACACTAAAGGCTGATTCCGAATCTTATGCTGGTTTTCCAAACGGAATTCCACAGAATACTCCATTCGGCACATTTTTTGGTCGCCAAAGCCAGCATTTTTTAAGTGATTTAGGTTTTGATTATCTATGGCTAAGCAATGGTTTTGGATTTGGTATGGAACCATGGTCTTCAACGGGCACGATTTTCACCGGAACTGATTTTCAGGCCGATAAATTGGAAGGTACCAAAGAGAAAATATTGGACTTCTGGAGCTTGTTTCGAGAAGAGTGTCCCGACTTTAGGATAGAAACCAGAGGAACAAATATTGCCACAGGAGTGGATTTGGCCAAAGATGGTGTTGACTTACGCTCTATATATAAAGGCGGTTTCAACCTACTACCGCCCCCAAATTCCCCCTGGGCCGCTTTGGATGGAGATTTTGGGCTGGAACTAATGGGGTATATGTCACGAATCGCGGACTTACCTGATCATCGCTATTTATTCAGATACTATACGCATGATCCATGGTGGATGAACAGCCCATGGCTTGATCGGTATGGGCGCGAACCCCACGACATTTATTTGCCCATGGCTGTGGCCCGTATTGATCAAAAGGGGAGTGTTGCCCATCCTACACATCTTAACTTTTTGACTATTGATGATTCCTATGGAAACCTACCGGACAAAGTCCCAAATGAAGTTATTCCCCATATTCTGGCGGCAAGGGAAAACTCACCAACAGATCCAGGTCCCGTGGTATGGGTTTACCCATTTAATGAATATCACGATTGGGCGGAAAACCAACAAGACCGATTAAGTGAAATGTATTATGGAGACTGGTTCATTAGACAGGCCATTAACAGTGGTCTTCCATTGAACACTGTAATCTCAAGTTCCAATTTGGATGTGGTTTACCAAAAGAACCCGGATCTATTTCAAGAGTCGGTTTTACTTTCAATTGTTCCAGATGGGGGGAGTACAACAGAAAGGTTTTGGATGAACTTCATAAAAAATGGAGGTAAAGTTATCTTTTATGGGCCCGCCAATCAGGCAAGCCCAAAATTTAAATCATTTCTTAATCTAAGTAATGTATCTCCTATCGAAGGGGAATTTGAAATAAATAAAAAATACGGCGGGGAAATCCTTGAAGAACACTATCCTTTAAAAATAAAGCATTCCGCTTTATTCTCTGGAGGAGGTGTCGATACAAGGATTTTAAATCCTTTGGATAAACACACAACGGTTCTAGCCCAGTTTTACCGAGGAAATAATGTTCGTGATATTTTTTGGAAACTTGAGGACCCGAATTGGAACGGAGGAAAGTTGATCTACCTAAGAGGAACCAATTCATCCCATTATAAAGGAGGACGGTTGTTACGTCCAGATGACCCCAGTAAATATTTTGTTGGTCCAAAAATGGTGCGAGATGCCCTATCGGAATTTGGAATTTCTATTCAGGTTGGGAAGGAACATCCAGGAATAAAAGATCCCATGTTGTGTGTGTCCAGAAACGATAATGCCTATTACTTTTCAGGATACAACCCTAATACAACGGTAAGACAAGCATTTAAGTTTCCCCAAGGAGCTCCTTTACTTTTGGGATTTGATACCAAATTGAAAAATGGCCACTCAACCTATACTTTTCCAACAGCATGGAATAGGGAATGTAGAGTTTTTATAACCCAAGATGAAGGCATAGTATCATGTAGGGAAATGACTACCGAACAGCTTGGTATTACCAGAAGACTAAAAGTTACAGGGCTTAAAGATGCAACCGTAAGGATTTATCCAGATATGGGAATAGGAAATAATCAAATACACTTCTATAACAACGCACACTATCCTTGGCGAGAAGGCGGTATTGAATTTGAAAAAGGAGATAATTCGGAAGGCGAATACTTTTTTGTTAAAAATATTTCGGGTGAATTGGTAGTGTCCTGGGAGTAATAAAAAGTTCCCCCAAAATCAAAAAATCTTGATTCATCTTAAGGGGCTATTAAATGTATTGTCCCAATAAGTCAATAGAAGTAAAATAACTAAGGTTAATACTCATGCTGGACTTGACGAAAACTAAAAACAAACTAAAAGGTTGATATGACCATGGTAAGTTTTGTGACGTAAGCTATTTTTCGATTGCTTATCGGCATGAGTGTCAACTGCAATTTTACCTATTTATTGAATGATGGACTCAGAAGAATGTAGATGGCCTAAAAAACGGATATTTTGGACCTTTTCTTCTATTATTGTAGCAAAGGGTAGCATAGTTTTGGATAGAAGGATTGCATTGTTTCAGTCCTGTAAATCGAATCACCTTTTTTTGAAGATGGATGTTGGTTCGGTTTTGTTTTATAACTCAAGAACGGACCTATGAAAGATGATAGGATGATTGCCAATTATCTCCTTGGTTATAATCATGAGGAGACCATGGAAGAATCCTTTGGTCTTTTGGATGATTCCTATGAATTTAGAAGTCCAGAGGTTTGTTTGGGTTCAAAAAGAGATTTTAAACGTTGGATGTCAGTGGCCTCAAAACTCTTATATCGTTTGGAGTTGCTCGAGGTGGTGCAGGGGGAGGGCATGACCGTTGCTTTGTATATGGTCATGTTTGAAATACCCCTGTATAAATCCATGTTGGTCACTGAATGGTTTCGGTTGGATAATGGCAAAATCTTGTCCTCCCGCCTTCTTTATGATAGGAGCGCAATGGATAGGTTTTGATGAGACTGAGTGCTTACCTGCTTAGTATTCTTGGTTGGGGCAAGGTTGATAGTGTAAGAACCTTGGTTTGCTATGGTGAATCAATACATAAGTGTGCTGTTGGGATATGATTGAATGTTTTTGAAATTACCGTAGCTATGCGGTCTGGGATAAGGGATGTAAAACACGTTGTTTGGCTGTGTTGTATACTGTTTTTGTTTCTTTTTTTAGTGAAAGGCTATAGTGGAGGGATGTATTCAAAAGAAGCTGATGGCAACCTGTCTTATGATGTTTTCATTTTAATGTGGTATTCGTTGTCAGCATGTCTAAACATGGAATTTGAAGAAAATTTGATTTTTTAAGTAAGCAGTTCGAATTATATGTCGCGAACGTAATTTTTGTTTTTTGTTTTTGAATATACAAAGCTGCCAAAATTTGGTTGTAAGGACCGGTGATAGTGGAAATCTTTTAAAAGATGACTTATTTGCCCTCACCATGGATGCACTGCATGAGCGAGAAGTAATTTTTTATTTGGTTGATAAAAAGCTCATCGTGATTTCCATATGTCGGTCCTTTTCTTTTAAAAGTCTCCTGTAAGACCTTTCCATCTCCATGAAATTGATGGGTAAGGAACAAATGGGTATGTCAAATGATAGTAAACTTGACCTTTAAATAATTATATATGATAGTATTTGGATTGCGTAGCAGTAAAATTGGTGGTTTTTCCTTGAAAGGAATTGATTGTGATTATTGTAATACAGAAACAGGGCAAAACCTATTTATTTTCGGTAAGTATGCCCACATTTTTTGGATACCTCTCTTTCCAGTTGGGAAAAAGGTTTTTACTGAATGTATGCATTGTAAGAAAACATCAAATAGAAAAGAATTTACTGCTGCCCAGGAGCAGGGATATCAAGAACATAAGCACAAGGTCAAGACTCCTGTATGGCATTGGTCTTGGATTTTGGTTTTTTTGATTGCTCTATTGGCTATTGTTGTTATGGGTTTAATCCAGGGATCATCTCTTTAAAAATAATTTTATGAAAACAAGATTGATGCTATTTATCGCCCTGTCCATGTGCTTGTTCCCTTCCTGCCAATTTAATGGTTCGATTGAAAAAGATCTTTTGACAGGGATGGTTTCGAAAGGAAAAGGTATAAGCTGTGAAGAGGTATATGTTTCCAACGGTCAGTCGCGGAAGCAAAACACAGACTTCACCTATGGTGAGGTTTTGAGTTTGAATTTTGCCGAGGTTGAAGGATTGGAACAATCGGAGGGAAGGGTATATCCAGGTATGGATCTTTTAGTTTTGGATAAGAATCGGGATACGGTACTCTATCGTCCCGATCTTTACCATGAACAGGTAGAAGGATTTCCCCAATCAACGAAGACCCTACAAGCAAGGATAGTTTTGGCCGATCCGATACGATCTGACATGGAGTATAGGGGAAAAGTTCGGATTTGGGATAAAAAGGGTAATGGCTCCTTCGAGGTGGACCTGCCCATAAATGTTGGCCGGGATGGGCATATCAGAACCCAGGTGTCGGCCCTGACTTTTGATGAAATATATTTATTTTCAAAAACCTCCGAAACAGTGTTGATCAATGGGCAGGTTCCTTCCCAAGAGGATTTTTACTTTATTATTGAAGGTTTGGAGGGATTTGTGGATGAAGACAATAGCTCTCATGTTCAACTGGATCTGATTGCAAAGGATGCAAAAGACAAAATATTGGCAAGCAGTTCACAAATACTGCCGATTGCTACTGATGAGCTTAATGATCAATTGGCCCTGTATTTTAATCTGCCAGCTAGTGGGTACGAGAATCCGGTCCGTTGTGAGATTACCTTATTGGACCTTAAGGGCGAGGGAAAATTGAAAACGGAAGCCTTGGTGGAGGTCATCAAGTAATCGATTAGAGCCCCCAGAACTATCAACAAACGTATTTTTTGGACCACTTTTAATTACTTTTAAAAACAACAATGAATTTGAACGATAAAAAATTCGTGACCACTGGAAACAAGGATGGGTTGTCATCCGATCAAACCATCTTTCATTACTATCAAAATGGGACGGTCATTTCGGGAAATTACTCTGGTGGGGCCATACAGAAGGGATATGTCATCGGGAAACAGACCGAGGAATCAAAAATTGAACTTCTGTTTCAATGTTTGACCACCGAAGGAGAGCTAATGGCCGGGGCGTCCAAAGGATCTATTTCTGAAACAGCGGATGGAAAATTGCAACTGAAATTTGACTGGAATTGGTTGAATGGGGATTTGTCAGGTGGGAAATCGGAATATATAGAGATGGGCTAAGGTTTAGTTCCAAGATTTGAGAATCGGGATAATGACCTGTAACAATGTTTCTTATAGTGTTGGGTAGTTAGTATTCTTTTCTTGTTCTTGCATCTTGTCACTCTTTTTTGTTTCCTGCCCCAAGGACAACGTAGCAATATGATGACTCCAAAGGGCAGTCTTTGGAAAGCTTTAGGGAATTGGGTTGCTAATTAAGTTGAGGGAATACCATGTTCGGGAATTGAAATTATTATTGGTGCCATCGGAACAGACAGCCAAGAAGGAGTATTTTTCATTAGGTCCAAAACTGCCTTCCAAAACGTGTGGGAATATAAAAAACCGATACATCTAGATGAAGGACCAAGATAAGTTATATTAAGGTTGCACTGCTATCTGGTTGGCCCAAAATATTTCGCAGGCAGAAACCTTGAATTCCAAGTAAAAAAATCCCCTTGGACAATAATTGCCCAAAAGGAAGGATTAAAACTATACATTATGTGACTTCGAAGTACATGTTTTTTTCTGGTCTTTCATCCCATAAAAAGTTCTTTTGATGTGCAATGCAGCTCAATTCCGGATTGTTTTTCCGACTTGGAAATCCTTTGTTGGCAATGATGGACTCAATGGATGGTATAGCGTTACATCTTAACTTTAACTGGGGATTCCCTGTCGTTTTCAAGATACCATTTGTTGCCATATACATCTTCATAGTCAATTCGGAAGCCAATGAGGGTATCTTGAATCGTTTTCATAAAGCTGGCTTCTGAATCGTCGTCTTGAAAAATTACATGGGCTAATTTTAAACGGCCATTGGCAGGAAGCAGCATGCCTTTTTTAAATGTGGACGTTATTAACCTAAGGCCTCCATTGCTTTTTTTGGTCAAACTTCGGAAAAGATGATCCGAATTCTTAAATGTCAAGGTGTCCTTTCCAGATGGGTCGAGACATTTAAAGGAAACTTCTTTTATAAAGGCAGGGCCGACTCCTTGGTTGGCTATTATAAAACCAAAGGTGCCATCACCCGGAAGGGTTCTCGTTTGTGACAGATAGGGAAGGCTGGATGCCATTTGTTGTTGGCGGATCAATTCATTTTCCTCTCTACCAAGATAAGATTGATAGACCACTGTGAAAAAGGACAAAAAACTAATCAGCATTGCGGTTCTTGAGAAAGTTTTGTTCAAAGTACCCTTTAAGAGAGCTTTATTAGGGAATTTAGGTTTCATTTATTGGGCATTCAGGTGTTTGATGCTTATTTGATAAGCTTTTTCAAAGGATGCTACTGTAGTTGCAATGTCCGATTCCGATGTTGCCCATGAGCAGATGCTTACCCGGATGACCTTTTTGCCAAACCAAAAGGAGCCGCCTACCCAGCAATCCCTAAGTTCTTGAATGTTCCCCAGGACCTTATCGGTCAGCTTATCATTTTCACATTGGACAAGGACTTGGTTGAAGACGATATCATTTACTACGTGAAAGCCATTCACTTTCTTGATTTCATTTGCGAACTGCTTGGCCCTCAGATGCATGTTGAGGACCAATTCATCAACCCCCGCTGTCCCTAGGTACTTAAGAATGGCCCAAAGTTCAATGACCCTTGACCTTCTGGACATTTCAGGGGTGTGGAACATGCCGTCCCTTTGATCGCTCTCAATCAAATAGGATGCTGACATATGCAGGGCAGAGGTAAGGGCTTCACTATCCGAACAGAGCACAATCCCGGAATCATAGGGTGTGTTCAATGTTTTGTGACCGTCGACCGCCCAGGAATTGGCCAAATGCATACCTTTGGTCAGGTGTTTCAATTGATGGACCGCAGCGGCCCAAAGCCCGAAGGCTCCATCGATATGTACCCATGAACCCGCCCTATTTGCTGTCTCGCAGATCGTTTGAAAATCATCAAAAGCTCCACTGTTAACGTTGCCGGCCTGAAGGATCAAAATAGTATTGTTATCCAAGACCGGTAGGGCTTCGGGAATCATCCGTCCCTGATCATCGACGGGAATCCATTCGATATCTTGTTGTCCCAATCCAAGTATACTAAGGGCCTTCAACACGGTGGAATGTGCATGCCTGCTGGTAACGATCCTGATTTTTGGGGCACCCCATAGTCCCTGTTGGTTGATATCCCAGCCCTTATTTTTTAAGATCCTGTACCTTGCGGCCGCAAGACCACATAGATTGGCAACCGATGTTCCACTGACAAAGCCTGCTACGGTTTTCTGGGGAAGCCCCAATAGGTCCAACAACCAGTTTTCAACGACCGACTCAAGTTTTCCTGCCAATGGGGACATGACGTACATGGCCGAAGCCTGGTCCCAAAAGGTAGCCATTGTCTTGGCGGCAAGGCCAATGGGTACAGCGCTACCACAAACGAATCCAAAATAGCGACCTCCCAAGGTAGCAGTGGTTGCAGGACTTCCCAATCTGTGCAGTTGTTCGAGAATTGCTTCAGGCTGGGAGGGTTCCTTTGGAATCGGTTCATCAAAAAGTTCCAAGTCTTCCAATGCTTTTTTGGTGGGATAAACTTCCCGATCAAAAATGGAATCAAGATAATCAAATGCAAATTGGTGTGCCCGATCAAAGATTTTACGGTTACTGAGCTCCGAGAACATTCTATTTTGTAATTGGTGTTTCATATCTTAAGGTGTTAAATGTTGAGTGGGTTACGCATTGATTAATTTGTCTAGGTCATTGGATCATCCAAGTTTGAAGGTCATCCGATTATTGCAACCGGGGTAGCCATAACCCAAAGGTAGCGGCAAAAATTCCCACAAGTGTCATGGCGGTTATTCCAAACATAAATAGCGCAAAAGGGATTTTTATCCAAGATAGGCTTCGGGTTTCGGCCAAAAAATAGATTTCTGCAATCACAAGCGGGATGATATATTGGCCGAAGCCCAATCCAATCAAAAAGGGGCCATTAAAGCTTTCCATGTCAAACCAAACCGCTTTGCCATCATTGACCAAAAGCCAGAACATCAGGCCAATCCTAAAAAACCATACCCCACTCATTACTAGAAAGAGACGAATGGACCATTTGCGATGCGCATTGAAGTTTTTTTCGATGGCCTTGTTCCAGGTGGACAAGGCGCATAGGATAATCAGAATTGCATTTAGGCTCATGCTGATATCCCCGAGCATTCCGCTTATAGTGCCTTTGTACAGGACAATGAAAATTCCATTGATGCCCAGTAACAAGCCCGAAAGGACATAGATTCTTCCGTTCCAGCGATGTAGCCTGGCCCATTTCTTTCTGATATGATCTATGAATTGGAATGGACCTCCAACCAAGATGATCGCTGCCAAGATCATATGTATGACCATGGCCACATTGTTCATGGGATCACCGGTTTCATGACCGTGGGGCATGGTCTCATTCCATTTTTCCCACTTCCCGAACAAACCGGAGGGGCCATAATAAAAGATCACATAGAATGCAAATATCCAAGTGCCCAGTGCAGCAGTGACAAACCAAGCCTGTACTGATTTCTTAATTAATTTGTTGCGTTGCATATGCATAGTTTAACCATAGGTTTCAATGGATTTTAAGAGTTTTCCATTATTGAATGATCAATAATGGGTTTATAGTTTATTGTTGTTTCCATACAGGAGGATAGTCCGCTCTGTATGCCTGCCACATATTTTTGGTAAACAAAGTGGTTTGCTGTGCATCGGCGGCTCCATCGGTCAGTTCCCACCACCTATCCATGTAGTCGAATAACGCTGGATGGTTCCAAGCTTCCGTTAACCCCATGATGTGGGTAGCTAAAACAAATCCACTGTTGGCCACCCCGTTGATGTGTCTGTAAGGTGCATCCCAGTTCAGAGCATCCCTGGTCGGTTGGGTGGCATGCCGTATGCCCCATTCAGGCAATCCCAGTTCCAGTTCAGAGTAGGGCAATGGATTCGTTATTCTGGTATCTGGGTTCCATGCGCTGCTGTTTGTGATGTCTATCTCTGTTTGGGTCACATAGAAGGTTTGGGCATCCTCTTGAAACAAAGTGGTCCAATTGCCCACTTCCATCATATGTTGGTCGCCCAATAACATTCCTGCAAAAAGGATAGGGAATTTGCGTCCCATTTGAAACCCTCCATTCGGTGGCCAACTACCGCCATTGTCAGCGATTCCGGCAAAATCGATTCCCAGCTGGATGAATTGATGCAATAGGACATCCTTGGAAGGGCTACCTGGCAAATTGGAGAAATCCAACTGGAGCAGTAGTGCCAGATCACCAATGCCCTTTGCCATTTCACGACCATAATCCGGCATGTTCTCGCTTGGGTGTAAATACGAACCAAAGGATTCGTTCACATGATCCAGCCAGACCCGTTGGAATGTTCTTTCCATTTCAGATATATTCGGAATGTCGGCAATATTGGCCGGGCTCAGGTTGCTCAGCAATTGGGTCTGTAGATTGTTGGTTGTACGGGTTGATTGAGTGGTTTTGTCGTTACCACAGTAAGGGGGCCTAAAGCTTCCTTCGGGCGGGGTCTCGCTCAAACAGGTCAATATGGCCGCTGATCGTAGAACTGGTCTAGGGGTGTTGGTCCCGGCGTTGAAGTTGGGACAACCTGGCTCCCTGTCCGTTTCAGAGTTGTAAAGCCAGCTTACCGTTGAAACAAGGGATTCGTTGGTGTTGAGGGTCAATGGGTTATTGATTGAAATCTTCCCATTGTTATTAAAATTGACGTTTAGTGATGGGTCATACGAATCCAGTGTTCCGTCATACCCTTGTCTATTATCGGTTCCCGGGTTGACCATGGAACCATCCTGGTGCTCGGATGGCGTGAAACCTTCGGCATGCAGGTCGTTTGTGATTCCTATAATTTTTACCGGGCCCAAGACCCAATGGTCTCCATTGACGAATTGGCCGTGTTGGGGCTCTTCTTCAAAAATCCAGGTGATCCCGTACTGAGAGATACTGAAATTGTCAATTCCGACCTCCTCTTCCGGCGGTTCATTTTCTTTGATAATATCGTCGGTGACAGTATCATTTTCACAACTGATCAATAGAAGTATTGAGGTGAGTACATAAAGTAGGTGTTGAATTTTCATGGTTAAATGGATTTGGATGAATTACATGTATTTAGTGGTAAAGGGTCCCGTGGATGTCACTTTTTAGGGTGACGGCATACCCGATGTACCAATTTGTTTTAATGATGTTTATTAAATTGATTATTTTCCATAATTGCTTTTTAGCAAAAAGCTGTGTTCATCTTGGGTTTCCAAGATTTCCTTCACGGCCATTTTTTTATCCTTGGAGGTGTTGTAATAGGACTCTGCTATCTTGTATCCCAAGTAGTACCCCAAATCTGCGGGTCGATCGGAATTGTAATTGTAAAACCAATCGGTTTCATCAAATCCTTTATTTGACTTGATGTCAGCTTGAAATTCAACCCAAAGTTCCTTCTCATGTTGCTCCCCATACTTATAAATGGCTGGGCTCAACGTAAGTTTGCCAAGAATCAATGATCCTATAAAATCAGCGGAACCCTCCGTGATTGCCTGTGATAAAAGAGAGGAATTTTCATTGTCACCATGAGGTTGATGGGTATGGACAAGTTCATGGGCCACCAATGCGGTGATGTCTCCGGTCATGTTTTCGAAAACCTTTTTAAAAAATCCATGGATGTTCGAAATGTCAACAGCATCTGGATTTATCGCTACGATTTCAGTGCCCAAAAGGATGAGTTGGTCGTCCGTGGTTCCTCCGGTTTGCAATGGGGATATCGCAAAGCATATGTCCGGTGGATAAAATCCATCATACAATTTGGACATAGTTTCATAAACCTCATCGATTTCATCTTTTTTATCCTTCACCGCCAGGGTCAACGGTCGTACCGTTTTCCAAAAATTTGGTACTGATCTTATCCAGCCCACATAATGCCCAGCTGTAAAATCCCTAAGCTCCAGGAATTTTTTGAATTCCGGGGAGGCCTTGTCAATGTACATTCGCTGTATGGTTTCAACGCTGTCTTTTGAATTTTCCAGGGCATCGAACGCCTTCCAAAAGTTATCCAGGTCGGAAGTGACCATTTTGTAATCCAGGTGATTTTCTTTTACTTTTTCTTCTTTGCAGGAAATTGTTGTTGCTAAAATTAAAAGTGAAAAAAGAAATGTAATCTTCTTATGGTGCACTGTTGTCAATTTTAAATTCATTGGTTTGGGTATCGATAAAATGTAGTTGCCGGGAATATGTATTTTATTATAATTGAAGTGCTTATTTTGATATGGTTGTCAGCCCATCAAAAATGGCTTCCTTATGCCTATATGGGTGTTTGCTGCAAATGGTTTTAGTATGCCAAGCTTTCTATCCAGCATGTCGGAGAATACGATTTGACTTCCTTTTTTATAGGCTAATAAACGTTTTGCTGCTGAGCTGAAACGGAACCATGCCAGGATATTGAAAGGATTCATCTTCTTATATGGATTTGATGGTTTTTGATATCGAGCTGATCTATTGTATCAACTTAAAATTTGATGTTTTCCTTTGTTCCAAATGTCAACAGCCATAGGCACATGCCGATCTCCCCGATGGCGGCTGGGAGTATAAGAATGTTGGTGTCCACGAAATCGTAATAATTTTGGAACAGGGTGCCCCCGATGATGTCCAATACATAGGTGATGCATCCCACCATGAGGGCGATGCCCAAAAATTTGGGCAGGAAACCTGATTTAAAGGCCAATAGCCCAAAGGGGAACAGCCAAAGGCCCCAGTAGGTCTGACATAGGAAAAAGCTATTGTAAAGACTTTCAAAAGAGTTCAATACATGCAGATCCATAGCGGCCTGTTGCGTGCTGTCCAAGCTCGCATAATCCTTGAAGAGGGAAATCAGTTCGTACTGGTCCAATAGTATGGTGAAGGAAATCGGTACGCTGATGAGTGCGAACACCACCATGAGCATTGCATAGTGCTTGTTGATGTGCCCCAGTAGCTTATGCAATGTCAGGGGAAGGAGTATAAAACTGATATGTACGGCGACCCCGGCCAATATATATAGCCTAAATGGCATTTCATTGTCCAGGAAGTTTTCCATGGTGGCCCGCGGATTGTCCCAGACCGCTATTTTACCGGGAAGGTATTGCATGTAATAGATGCTCAAGAGCACATTGAACAAATAATAGAGGCCGGCCAATCTTGCCGTTTTCTTTCTTGATTTCACTTGTGTTGAGGTTTCCATGGTGGTGTTTTTTAAGTAGACGAGTGATTATGGCATTCTTTATATGGCCCGCAGCTACCGTCATTTGGCATTTTTGATGGAATACATCCATAACCCATTGATGTTGAAAACATTAATTTGTAAAAGTAGATGCTTTGAATTCATCGCAATAATGAAATTGGTTCAAAAAATGCCTTATTAGGTTCAAGTCGATTGTCCAAGGGGCATTAGATTTTTATCAAAGGTTATGGTTTTGGGTTTTTGGTAAGTTCTTTTTGTTGTTTCGGGTGCCATTTATTGGGTATCCAGATGTAGTGGGACAAGTTTGTTTTCCATCCGCTGGTCATGACATCCTGTTCCTTATTTGTTGGCTGTCGTCATGTTCAGGGTTTACAAGCCAATGTTTTTTAAACTGTTTCCCTGAAAGGTATACAAAAAGCGGTAGGTCCGAAATCATAGTGGCATCCAATAGGGGAGGTCGTCATTTCTGTTTGAATTGAATATGGGATTCAATGATCCTGTATGGGTGTTATCGAGAATCCCTTTCTGATCAAAAAAATGGCAAAGCTCATTTCATATAGGAAGATGGGAATCGCCATGACCATACCCCAGATTGAAAGTTGATCTACCACCCCGTATAATTCCAAGAGAGAAACCGTGAATATGGCTATGGACCCTATAAATCCGATAAAACAAATGGTCTTGGGCACCAACCGGGCCTTGTACATCACCATGGCATAACACATGCTATTGATACCCAATAGAAAATTGGGTCCCAGAATAAGGGTTTTTCTGTAAATGGAACCAAGTGTCCGCGCTATGGTCTCCATGTTTCCGGAATCTTTTGGCACATGGGGAAGTCCTTGCCCGTAAAGTTCAATCAGGATAAGGATGCATATGGATCCCAACAGGATTACAATGGCCTCCGCAAACCGGAAAAGTACATATCCCATTCCGAGAGTCGGGTTGTATCTTTTCAAATAGGGATAGAGCATCATGGCCGTGCCGATAACAGAACATACCACGAGCAATTCAAGGACAACTCCGGTGACCATAAGATCGGGCTCAATGTGAACGGCCTCGTTGGAATCAAGTTGTTGAAAAAGTGGTGTGTAAATCGATAGGCTGGCCATGGCCAGAAGGGCTGCTGCAATAAAGAGTACCCCTAGCGTTCTCGAATGCTTTCTGTTTGTGATGGGCTCCCAAAGTTCCATATGGATATTTTGGAACAAAAGAACGCCATTGGTAATTAAACGTGCTTAACAAAAGATAAGAAGGGAAAACCTGTTTTAAGGAACCTTATTTGTTGTGACCCGTTTGCGTATTCTACTCAATGATACGGAAGTTATCCCTAAATACGAGGCCAAGTACTTCAAGGGAACCCGTTGTAGAAGCTCTGGTCTTTCCTCCAATAATTTCAAGTAACGTTTTTCAGGACTCAACCTTTTAAAATCGTCCAATGAATTGTGGGAGTCGATGAGCAGGGAATTGTTCATGTTCAAGACCATGGATTGTAACTTGGGAACCTTCTCCAATAATTGGGCGTTCCGTTCTTCGCTACCAAGCGCCAATACCGATTCTTCCATGCACTCCAAATAATATTCAGAAGTTGCCTTGGTCAAATAACCTGCCGGCGTGATGGTTTGGTTCTCAAAATAAAATTCGGTTGAACGCTCCTCGCCATCAACAAGATAGTATTTGCGAATGGATCCCTCTATCACAAAATAACAGGTGTCCACAATCTGTCCCTCCGATAAGACCCTGCTGCCTTTGACATAGGTCTTAATGAAGTTCTGATTTTTTATAATATCTATCTCCTTTGCTGTCAGGCTGATATATTGGGAAATAAAATCTATAATCTTATCATCCATAAAGATGCGTAATTTGAGAAAGCATAGTTAACGTGCTTTGGTAAAGATACTAATTGAATTCTAGAAACCCTAAATGGATGGGAGGCTCCAATTCATATCATAACACATTTATCTTAAAACTTGATGTTTTCCTTGGTCCCGAAAATAACAACCAAAGGCACATGCCGATTTCCCCGATGGCGGCTGGGAGTATAAGAATGTTGGTGTCCACGAAATCGTAATAATTTTGGAACAGGGTCCCCCCGATGATGTCCAAAACATAGGTAATGCATCCCAACATGAGGGCGATGCCCAAAAATTTGGGCAGGAAACCGGATTTAAAGGCCAATAGCCCGAAAGGGAACAGCCAAAGGCCCCAATAGGTCTGACATAGGAAAAAGCTATTGTAAAGACTTTCAAAAGAGTTCAATACATGCAGATCCATGGCGGCCTGTTGCGTGCTGTCCAAGCTCGCATAATCCTTGAAGAGGGAAATCAGTTCATACTGGTCCAAGAGAATGGTGAAGGAAATGGGGACGCTGACAAGGGCGAATACCACCATGAGCATCGCATAGTGCTTGTTGATGTGCCCCAGTAGCTTATGTAATGTCAGGGGAAGGAGTATAAAACTGATATGTACGGCCACCCCGGCCAATATATATAGCCTAAATGGCATTTCATTGTCCAGGAAGTTTTCCATGGTGGCCCGTGGATTGTCCCAGACCGCTATTTTACCGGGAAGGTATTGCATGTAATAGATGCTCAACAGCACATTGAACAAATAATAGAGGCCGGCCAATCTAGCCGTTTTCTTTCTTGATTTCACTTGTGTTGTGGTTTCCATGGTGGTGTTTTTTAAGCAGACGAGCGATTCCGTTTTTTGTTACTTTGTTCCATCCATTCGCATGTCCTGCCCCTTAAGGAAGACGGAGACAAACAATTAATATACAACATAGCAATGGGTATAAGTAAGCGCTCTGAATGTATTATCGTGCTGAGTTTGGTTCAAAAAATGCCTGAGAGGCTCCAGGTGGCCTATTGCATCAAATTACCATTAAGTCATGGATCATTGAAGAATGGTTGTTTACAAAAGCAGCCCGGTAATATACCGGGCTTCTTATAGCTTAGGTCAATGAAAAACTGCCCTAATTTTCACTTTTTTCATAGATGGCCCTCCATTTGGTCGCATCATAGATCAATTTTGAAGCTACAATCTTTCCTTTTTTTATCTGAAACCATTCGGTTGCCATGTTTTGCTCCACTCCTGGTATTTCCGATTTAAAAATGTAAAGAACGGCGACCCAATCCCCATTTTCGGCCACCTCAAGAACTTCAACTCCGGTTAGGACCTGTCCGATTTGTTGGGCGAGTTCGATGAATTCAGATTTTGAGTTCAATTCGACCATAGGGTTTGAAAACTTGTAATCATCTGCCAGTAAGTCCATGGACTGTTGAATGGCGGCAGGGTCGTTAAAGCCATTTAAAAAGGTTCTGACTGTTTCTGTTTTTGTCATTTTTTTTGATTTTTGGGCATAGGTCATGCCTGATAGTAATCCTAATATCAACAATAGGACCATTTTTAATTTTCTCATGTATTACAATTTATTTCCCAAAATTCGGGGGAATCCTTGTATCCAATCTTGGTGTATACCAAGAAACCAGTCGCTTAAACCTTTATCGAGTTCATGAGCTTGCTAAAGTTGGTTGGATCTATTCTAAGGTAAGATGCAATATCCTTGTGAGGGATGATGTTCAATAGACGGGAGCTTCTGGAAGTAAATGCCTTGAAGCGGTCTTCCATGCTTAGGGCCATGATTTCATGTTGCCTTTGTATAACGCCATCAAGAAAGATTTCCATGATTTTTCGAAAAAGCGTTTCAATTTCTCGGTGTTCTAGAAGAAACCTATAATGCAGGTCGAAGGGAATCCGAATCATGTAACTGTCCGTAACGGTTTCTAGATAGTATCTTGAAGGACGTTGTAAGAAGAAGGATTCTGGAATGCCACTTATGGAGGGTCCATGGGCAAATGCAATGACATGTTCCTTACCATTGTGCAAAAAATAGGATTTTTGAACACCTTCAAGGACAAAATATAAATACTTCTCTGTCTGTCCCGGAACGGTCAAAGTCTGTTTTTTTGACAGTTCATAGGGTTTCCATAAGGCTGCATAATGTTGAATGATATTCTCTGGAACCTCGTGGAAGGCAATTAAATACTGGATCAATTGAGTAGGCATGTCATATTGAAATAGGTGTACGAAGGTATGCTTTTTTTTTCCTGGGCCAAGTATACCGGGATATTTCAAAGACCGAGTATATTCTTTTGAGTCATTTTGGATTGTGATGTTTTGGACTTGAATGATTGTTTAAAGGCCATGATTAAGTACTATACTGCCCCATATAACCTTTTATTGGTTTGGAAATGCTATTTTTGGGTAATAAAATAAATGACAACATCAATATCACCGTGACCAATGTGGTGTTGAGAAAGGAAAGCGATGAACATTCCAAATATTTAGGACAACAAATTTCAACGTTACTTGGTTTCCTCAACTTGGTTGGATACTTCAGATATAGATGCCCTTGTTCGAATTGCAAAACCCAGATCACTTGAAAAGGGTGCCTTTTTTGTTAAGGGAATCTCAAGTTGTCGATGAAATTTGTTTTGTGGTAGATGGTTTTCTTCATAGCTACTATTTGGACCAAACCCAAGAGGAAAAGACCTACTGTTTGGTTTTTCCCTTTGAATTTGTGACAGCATACTCCTCTTTTTTGACAGCTCAGCATTCCAATATTAACGTTCGTACACTGACCCAAGTTATATTGAATGTGATATCTAAAGTCGATTTGTTGAGGTTAATGGAATCCAGACCGAACCTCAGGAAAATGTTCCATTCCTTGACAGAGGAATACCTGGTAAAATTGGAGAACAGGTTCTTTCAGTTTCAAAAGGATGATGCTAAAACAAGATATAATGAACTTTTAAATGAGCATCCTGAATTTATAAGGCATCTACCTCTTAAGTTACTGGCTTCCTATTTGGGTATAACCCCCAGACATTTAAGTCGGATCAGGGGGCGTCTCGATTAATGGACAAATGTCCGCCTCCCCACTTATTCCTTTTTACTTGTTTTGTGGTTTTAATAACAAAACGATTAAGAATGGAAAACAAAACAAATTTGGCAACGCTACTGACCGAACAGGAAATAGGTATCAATGCACCTGTCGAATCGGTCTATGGGTTTATTTCAAATATGGAGAATTTCAAACTTTGGTTTCCCGAAGTCTCGGACATTGTATCGAATAATGATATGGAGCACGGAAAGGCAAGAAAAACCTATGTAGAATTGGTGCATCTGCCACCAAATGGAGAGCAACGTCTAAAAATAGAGGTCAAGAAGGTCGATCCACCGGTTATATATATGACAGAAAGTTCATACGAACCCTTGTTGCCCAGGATGACAATTACCTTGATGAATAAAATGGATGTTACCAGGGTCAATTGGAAAATGCACAGTAGGAACAGTGATCCCGATTTCCTTAAGAAGCAATTGCCCAACTTCAAAAACATCATCGCAGAACGGGCCAATGTAGGAATACTAAAGCTGAAACAACTGTTGGAGAAAAAATAACTGGTGAAGTCTTGAAATGCTATTCATGCTCTATTGAAGGATCGAATCCCATGGATCTGAAAAGCCGGTTATTGGTGCTTTACAGGTTCATGGGGCTTGGTTTCTACGGGTTCCTTGGAAACTTTTCCAGAGATGGTCAGGATGCTTTTAAAAAATTGGACTAATTCCAAAGAAATTTGAACCTTTTTGATAAAGTTGGTGGATGAAATGAGCACTAAATTTGCCGACCAAAATTATTTATTCTGGTTAGCCGCCAAACACTTTGAAATCAAAACTACGGCATCCTTAAGCTGTATTATACAATGGCTAAAAGCTTAACTGGGTTCAAATCATTTCCTAAAATAGGTTCAGTTTTGGAAAATCCAATAATCATCAAATCAAAAAACAACATCCTCATGAAAAAATTAATTCTTGTCATATTCGTCATCGGAATAAGCTGGAGCACCTATTCCCAAGAATCCTACATGAACCTACTTCTCAATTATACGCCGACTAAATTCAATTTTGGGAAGGACAATGGGCGCGTAAAGGATTTTCGTAACGGTCTTCGTGGTTTTCAAGGTGGGTTCAGTTTTCAATTGGGAATAAACCAACATTTTTCAGTTGTTCCAGAGATCTATTATTTTAGAAAAGGAGTGGAATTGGAGCAGGGAAATCCTTTGACGATTAACGAGACCAAGGTAAAATTGAACACGGTAGAACTTCCCATTCTTTTCAGATATCATTTTCTTGGTTTTTTTCTGAACGCAGGTCCCTCTTTGGCAGTGAATGTTTCTGGTAAAATGGAATGGGAGGATACTAATTTGGTCCAAGAGCGTAGCATGAAGTTAAGGTTTGATGGTTCGCCCAATGCATTTAAAAGATGGGACATGGGCATCCAAATGGGGCTAGGGAAGGAGTTCAAGTTAAAAAATAGGTCGCGGATATCAATCGAGGGCAGGTATCACTATGGATTGACCAATATAGCCAATCCATGGGAAGCCTATAACCGTTACTTTTATGTAAACGTGCTCTTTTCAAAGGCATGGAAGAAGAATCCGTTGTCCGTTAGGAAATGATGGACTCCCTTGCTTGGTGAAACATTAATTCAACAAGCATTGATTGATCTGTTAACAGGAGCCTCCTTGCTTTGTCTTTTATGTTTACCAAACATATTTGATTGTGAAGAAAACATGAACGCACGGTTTATTTATGATCAATGGAGGAGAAGATGTGCGATAAATGACACCCTTTGCCTAATCTATGTGGGAAAAATTTAGACCTTTTTTTAACCCATAGGGGTATTGGAGTATAAGGGAGTAGATTGGTGTACCCCTTCAATGTAAATGCTTAAAGTAAAACATAATTGGATTTAAAATGTTGAATATTGGTTTTTATTTAATAAAGAGAACGTCGGCAATGTACATATTACTGGTGATGGCACTGGTACTGTCCGGGAACAATTATATGGTTAGGGCACAAGGTCATGAAACAAGACAGGACAGTTTGGTTTGGCATGACGAATTCAATGAAGATGGACCCATTGATTCGGAAAAATGGCACCATCAGACACAACTGCCCCCGGGAGGCAGTTGGTGGGGCGGATTGCTTCAACATTATACCGATCGCGTTGAGAATTCATTTGTTGCTGATGGCTATTTAAATCTGGTGGCGAAAAAAGAGCGTTTCATAGATCAGGGCATTCAAAAAAATTACACTTCTGTGCGGTTGAACTCAAAATTTGCCTTTACCTATGGCAGGGTGGAAGTACGGGCCAAAATGCCGAAAGGCAAGGGTACGTGGCCTGCTATCTGGTTATTGAACAAGAATATTGATGAAGACGGGGCCTATTGGGACAACAAGGGTTTTGGAACTGTTAGATGGCCCAAATGCGGTGAAATCGACATCGTAGAACATTGGGGCAAGAATCAAGACTATGTTTCAAGCGCCCTGCACAACGCGTCCAGTTATGGTGATGATGTAATCAATCTAGGGGGGCAACGGGTGCAAAATGTTTCTGGTGAATTTCATGTATATACTTTGGAATGGACCGAGGAAAAGATGATTTTCGCAGTGGACGGTAAGGAACACTTTGTATACCAACCGAAAGTTAAGAATTCTGAGACCTGGCCTTATGATTCCGATTATTATTTGATTTTGAATATTGCCATTGAGTCCATCATTGAGCCTTCATTCGATGAAAGTTCTATGTTGGTCGACTACATACGTGTATATCAATAATTGTCAAAGAATTGCTTGTTTTCTTTTTGAAATTTAAGCGCCCCTAATCTTCAAATATCCATGAACCAATGGGTTCCGATTACCAATTCGTAAGGTTATTATATTTTACGGTATTTCTTCTTCGGATTAGTGGTTTTCGTTTGTAAACTTGGTCAAATTCTTGGATGTGCCCAATTTGCTGTGAACCATTATGACCATATCTTTTTCTCCTATATTACGAAGTATGTGAAATTACCGGAATAAGATAAATACGTTATAAAAAAATATTTGAACCTGTTTATTTTCAAAAGGGTAGTGTCTTATAGGAGGCCAATAGCATTCCCGAGCACCACAATTTTATAGTTTCCGGTTACCTGAGAAGCTTTTATCCTTCACGTACGCCATTTGACCGGACATTGAAAAACACACATGTTTACTGTTGCTTCAATTTTGAAAACATATCAAAACCAAAAAGATAATGCTCAACGGAGCTTAAGCAAAAGGCTGTCGAACTGAGCTATGCAAGTGCCAATTCCGTTGGGGTATGTAGGGAACTATGGTTGAACCCCTCGGTATTGGGAGGTAGTGGTTTTGCATTAAAGTGGGGACACGGATAAGGATGATGTTCTCCAATACCTGGGCCCCCACATTTTTCAGTTCTGACTATACAGGGCAGGTCTTTTCTGTTTCTCCTTTCCTATCTATCGTTGACCGAAGTGGTTTTGGTAAAGTTCTCCCCTCTATACCGGAGCCCTGTGATTCTGTTGTCCTTTTTTTGAAAGCAAATGGATTCTCCCGATTGGGACGCCAGTTGAACATACGTACAATCGTTATCGGGATGGGGTATGGCGGCTCCCTTCAAATTCCCACAGCTGATCACTAACTTGTCCTGATTTTGTTTTATCTCCAAGTCACCCATGTTCTCATTGACGAATACACCGGTATAATCGCTTTTAGGACGGGATAGGTTCCAGGCTGTTTCGGATAATTTTAGTTTTCTTTCGCTTAGGTATTTCTGGTATCTATGCAATAGGTCGGTAAGTTCTTCTTTTATTTTAGCTTCTTGGTCAAGGGCATCCATTTCGTTCTCTAAATACAGATTGTAGGTGAACTTGACAATTTGATTGATGAACTGCATCGCAAGTTCATGGTTGATCAACACAACAACCCCAATCTTTTTCTCTGGGATAAATGAAATATGTGCCCGATACCCTTCATAAGCACCATAATGAACTACAAGATCCTCGTTCATGTGTTTGCCCAAAAGCCATCCGGAACCATATCCATATGCATCAAAGGCACTACCGATTGTATTTTTTGTATCGGCCTGTTTTTTATACGTCTGTTCTATAATTTCTTTGGAAAAGATTGGTTTCCCCTTATAACTACCTTTGTTGATGTACATGGTCAGGAATTTGGCGACGTCCTCGACATTGCTGATCAATCCTCCGGCAGGGTGCATGGTCTTATCTGTCTTTACTACCGGTGCCCGGTAAATACTATCAGGATAACCTCCTAGATGGGGGTATGCATAATTTTCTGCATCAAGAACCGACATGTAGGCGGTTGTTTTATGCATTTCCAATGGTTTGAGCACTTTTTCTTCCAGTAGCTCTTTCCAATTTTTTCCTGTTTCCGCTTGTATAATGGCATCGAGAAAATAATATCCCAGATTGGTATAGCTGAATATTTTTCCCTCTTTGCTCTTGGTGGTTTCTTCTTGGATCAAAGACAGGATTTTGTTCGAGCTATATTGCCCGGAATAGGCAAGCCTGAACGTTAAATAAGGATTGCTCAAACCACTTTGATGGGAAAGGAGATCCATAATGGTGACCTCCTCGAAGACCGATTTGTCCTTGAAATTCTTAAAAGGGGCATACTCCGTGATGTTTTCTGATAGCTTGATAATACCCTCATCTTCCAATATATTGGCAAGTAGTCCATTGAAGGATTTGGTACAGGAAGCTATATAAAAAGCCGTTTGATCATTGACCAAAGTTGCTTCCTCCATGTCGGCATACCCCAAGGATTTCATAAAAAGAGGACCGTTTTCATTCACCACCGCAATACTGACCCCTGGTACCACAGCGATTGCATTCTTGGATGATGTTATAAATCTTGAAAGTCGTTCTGTCTTCTCGGTGACCTTATAATTGACCCTTTGATGTTGGGATGTGCCTTCCAAGTTTTTACATGAGGAAATGCAAAAGGTCGTAAGTAATAGATATAATGGTATTTGGAATAGGGTGAGCCCCTTTTTAAAAATTAGGTTCATTTTAAATGTGTGAATTAGTTTTGACAATTGTTGATGATTTTTTTAAGTAGTTTTTTCAAGAGTTCCTGTTCGCTTTTTGAAATGCCCGAGAGTGCTTTTTTTCTGTTGGATGTAACCATTGCTCCGATTTCTTCCATACTGGATGCTCCCTTTTTGGTCAGCTGTAACCTGAACTTTCGTCTATCCGTGTTGTCAGTACTCCTTAAGAGATAGTTCTTATGCACCAGTGACTCTACCATCCTTGTTATGGATGCTTCTTTCTTGAATAACAATTTCGCCAATTCCACTTGCGAGATATTGTTCTCTTGATGAAGAAACTGGAGTATCAATGCCTGGTCCACCGTAAGATCCTCACGGATCTTTGATAGTTCCGATTGTGCAAAATTTCTATAGCTCTTTATGGCGCTTTCTATGAAATAAAAGAGTGTCTTGGAGGGTATCTTGGTAAAGGATGTTTCTTTCATATATATAGTATTGATATATTAAGTTAATGGTCAAAAAAAATGGATAGGCTTTATTTGTTGGTCAAACCTTTGTCCATATGTTTTTGGCCATCCAATTTAACGAATACCTTGTCCCGAAAATTGATACTCTTGACCACATCTTTTTCCAAGTTGAAACAAATTGTCTTTCTTGAGGTGGTAATGAGTTCCACTAAAAAACAATCCCTGTCTTTGGCAGGTGAAGCCACGCAACTGAGGTTTCCGCTTGATACCTGAAATTCCCCATTTGAATAGGATATAACAACCTTTCCGTCATGTTTGTTGTAAAAAGTTCCCGTATAGGACTCCTTCGGCAGGCTAAGATTCCAATTGGGATCTCCCCACATTTCTTTGTTCTGCTTTTCCTCAGTTTGCACCTTTTTTAAACGGTGGCTCAAATCAGTGAGTAGACTATCACCATATTGCTCCAAATCAGTGCTGTCGCTCAAATAGTGTTCGAATACATAGTTGCTTACCGTGTTGAGAAGTGGCCTTCCCAGTTCGTTGTGATTGGTAAATACGGCAACACCCAGCTTTTTATCGGGAAATAAGGTTATACTGGATTTAAAGCCGATATAGCCTCCTTGATGGTTTCTTATGTTATGTCCCTTGACTGTACCAAGAAGCCAGCCCAGTCCATAGCCATGGGCGTTAAAGGCACCAATGGCATCTCCGGTAGGTGCCATTTTGGAATAACTGGTCTCTACTACCTCCTCCGGATAGATCTGCTTACCGTCCAAAATGCCTTTGTTGAGATAAAACAGCATAAACCTGGCAACGTCCCTGGCATTCATTACCAGACCACCGGCCGCGTGCATTGTGGCATCTGTCTTTTTGGTATCCGTTTGTCGTAAAGAAGTTGGCCAGGTCCCAGAATAAGGTTGTGCCAGTGAAGTCGGATCGTTTTTGGATATATAAGCAGTGGCATGCTCCATTTTTAGGGGGCTGAACACCTTTTCGTCAAGAAGATCTTGCCATTTGGATCCCAGGTGCTCCTCCAATAGTACACTAAACAAGTAATAGCCAAAATTGGTATATTGAAAGGTTTTGCCCGTGTCCTTTTGAAATGTATCCTCTTCAATGATACGAAGGATATCGGATTTGGTATACTCACCGCTATAGGCGAGTCTAAAAGATAAATAAACGTTATCGATCCCACTTTGGTGTGACAATAGGTCCCTGATTGTGATATTTTGGAAAACCGTAGTATTCTCAAAGTTCTTGAATGGTTTATAATGTATGATTTCCTCATCTAAATCAAGGAGACCTTCCTTGTGCAGAATATTCCCTAACAACCCGACAAATGGCTTTGTTGTGGAAGCAATATAAAAGTTGGTTTCCTCCGATACGTTGACTTCATTTTCGAGATCGGAATAACCGAACCCTTTGGTGAATAGGATACCGCTGCTATCCACTACTGCGATGGCCACTCCAGGAACTACATGGATACTGTCCATGGCTGCTTTGGTGAAATTGGGGATCAGTTGCTGCTTTGGCGACTTGGGAGTTCCGCAAGCCAAACCGAGGGTTGCAATTGATATACTCAAAAACTTGTAAAATTTCATAATTGAATTTTTAATTTATCTTTACATTAAGATTCTTTTGCAAGGATACTAAAATATCTTTATATAAAGATATACATATGTTAATTAAATAATTTAAACTTGAATAATATGGATGAGCAATCACATGATATAGTGCAACAGCTTGCTGAAGAATGGGAAAAAGAACGTCCCGGATTGGATGTTTCACCAATGAAAATCGTGGGAAGGATATTGAGTTTGGGACGTATCCTTGAAAAAAGGATCGGGAAGGTACTCCAATCCTATGGGCTACATTATTCCGATTTGGATGTACTGGCTACTTTACGTAGATCCGGGAGTCCCTATGCCTTGTCACCCAAAGATCTTATGGAATCCGTATTGATTACTTCCGGAGCTATGACTGCTCTGCTCAATAGGCTTGCTGGACTTGAATTGATTTACAGAGTACCCGATGCCAAAGACAGACGCAGTACCTTGGCCTGTTTAACAGAAAAGGGAAAAAGCTTGATTGATGAAGCTATCGTGGTTCGTTTTGAGGAAGCTGCCGATGCCATAGCAATGTTCAATGAAGAGGAGAAACAGGAATTGGCTCTGCTTCTTGCGAAAATGTCCAAAAATATTTCTGACAAGTTTCCGCTGAAGGAATAAAATTTACAAACCAGGGTTTGGTATAGGAAGATTCCATTATCCCTGATAAAATGCCCCTGGTTCAATCTAAATTTTTATGGAAGAAGTCCAAGACTTTGTCCTTATAGCTATCGGAGTACTTTGATGTAATGATCTTTGCATGCACTGCATTTTTAACCGTCCAAAGCTCTGCGTCCACAGGGGTATTCTCCATAAATCGTTTTCCCATGGAAACCGGTGTCCATTGATCTGACTCGGAATAGATATACAGAATGGACCTCATGTTTTTGGCCTCCTTGATACGTTCGACCATATTGATTTTTTTTCTGAACCTCGGCATAAGAAGATTTAGGGTCTTCAATACCCTGTAGGCCACAGGGTAATGTATCCAGAACTCGTCCAGGGTGGTGGCCGCACTTTCAATTATTGCAAATTCAAAAGGGTTGGAACGATCTGTAAAAGCAATCGTGGCCCATTGACCGCCCAAAGAAACCCCATGGTATCCGATGGGTATACCATTGCACAATTCCTTTGCTTTTTGTCCCATGGCAAGGATGTCTTCATAATAAGCAAAATTCCCACAGTCACTCTCGCCAAAACCGTTGACGTCAAACACCACTACATTGAAACCGTTCTCCAGTAGGAAATCCGTATATCCATTTTTGAGGAAAAAACCCTTTGCTTCTTTTCCCATGGGGTGCCCAAGAACTATGGTGGCCTTTGGCATGTTCTCACCGGTCTGGGCAAATAACCCTTTGATGCTCACGCCAGATTTGCTATCGGCCTGAATACCGGACCATTTTTTTCGTTGCTCCATGGACAAGGGGTTTCTCCATTTGACCATAAACCTTCCAAAAAAAGGTCTTTTTAAAATCTTGTATAACATATGTGCAGCTCCACTTTGGATGAAAAAATGAAAATACACAATGGTGTTATAACATCCCCCTAACCTAAGTTAGTTTATTGTTTGGTTTAACCAAATTTCTTCGTATCCTACTGAGACTTTCTGGATGGATTCCAAGATACTTGGCTATAGACCCAATGCTTATCTGGTTGGTGATTTCTGGGTGAAGTGTTATCAACTTGAGGTATCTTTCCTCACCCGTGAGGGTCAATAGTTCTTTTTCGCGTCTTACTTTTCGTAGGTAGAGCTTTTCGGTTTCTTTGCGTCCGAGTTGATTTGCCATTAAAGAGTGCCCGTAAGCTTGTGCCAATTCTTCCGCGCTCACGATTTCTACATCGCAGTCTGTTGTGGCAATCATTTGTACGTCGGAAGGCGATGCATTGAGCAGGGAGGTGTATGAACAGAAAAAATCATCTTGGAAAAAAAAGTCAACAATACGAATCTCACCGTTGGGGTTCTCAATATTTGCTTGGACAATACCTCTTTGAAGAAAATAGACCTTGCTTTCAATTTGATTGTAATCACAGATTATCGCTCCTTTTTTTAATTTTCCTTTCGATACGTCAAAGGGTAGGTCTTCCTCACAAAAGGAGTTATCAATATGCTTTTGTATGTATTCGACAATGTTCATGGCAACGATTCGTGAGAAATCAGGTATATCATGGGAGTATGCGATAAAATTTACCGTTAAACCTGTTTACTAATATACTAAAAAAGGTCAAAACCCGATTTGACCGATAAGTGAAAGGCCCATAGGGTAAAGGGTCGTTCACGCTAATTCTTATTGAAAAAACCTTTTACATCAAGGGCTGCTTTACCCTGGTACGGTAAATGATTATTGAACCTATTGCCGATATGGTCGCGAAAAGCAAAAGAAAGGCACTTAATCCATATATGTTGAAAAAGTTTTTGAGTTTTGGCTCATAATCATCTCCTGCCAGGATGACCTCTACCGTGTCCCCAACAAAATAGAATTGGGGGCTGGTAGAAAGTCTTGACCTAAACCATTTGGTTTCTTTTGTGGGTGAATTGTACTCGATGATGGGGGTGTGTTTACCGTTGCTGTTTAACTCACTTTTGACCACTACACCTTTCACTATCGGACTTTTTTTGATTTCTCGCATCGAATACAAGAATGAGATAATACAAAGTAGGGTGGCTGCTATGGTCATGATTACAGCTATTTTAAGGTGTAACCGGGGGCTTGGATTCCAAGACCAACTCCAATTTAATTGAAACAGTTTCATGATTTTAAATCCCTTTGCTAACTAACGGTGCAATCATGGTATATAGTACTGGATAGTATCCTGAACTTTTAGATTTTCCTTGAACAAGGAAAAAACGGGGAGGGGTAAACCATAACAAGCAAAACCATCTCTTAAATTCAGACCTGCTTCAGTCTACTTTTGGGTGAAGATTTAAACCCCATTACCTTATTTTTATTATTGGAGAAGCTCGTTTATATTCCTTTTGAATAGTTGACCTATTGGTATGGTATAATCCAAAATCTTGATTTGGTTTCCCTCAATACTTTTAATATGGTTTTTCGAAACAATAAAGGATTTGTGGACTTGAATAAAGAGGGATCCTGGAAGTTCATTGATGAAATCGGAAATCTTTTCCCGGATTTGAATGTCCTCATCAGTTGTTACCACTTTGCAATAGTTGCCTTCAGCTTCCACAAACAAAATACTGTTCAAATGGATTTGAACATACTTTCGGTTTGTCCGAAGAAAGATTCTTTTTTGACCCTCTGTTGCATTGAAAGGGTTGGCAGAAGGAGTCTGATGCCATGTGCCCAATTTATTAATGGCCATGGCAAAGCGTTCAAAACTAAACGGCTTCAACAGGTAATCCACGACGTTCAGTTCATATCCTTCCAAGGCGAACTCCGAATAGGCCGTGGTAACAATTATTTTTGGGGACTCTACCAAGGTTCTTAAAAAATCAAATCCGGTCAGCTTGGGCATTTTGACATCGAGGAAAATAAGGTCCACCTTGTTGTTCTTCAAATACTCCATTGCTTCCAGGGCATTGTAACAACTTTCCGCCAATTTTAAACTGTAAAATGCCTCACAATATTCTTTGATGATATCGTGTGCAATGGGCTCGTCATCGATAATCAGATATTTCATGATAGTTCAATTTCCAATAGCGCATGGTACATACCGTCCTTGGCTACTGTTTTAAAGGTACTTTGGTTCGGATAGGTCAACTGCAACCGGCGTCGGAGGTTTTTTAGTCCAATGCCATGGTTGTTTCCCTTCGGTTGTTCAAAATTGTTTTTTGTCTCAAACCTGATACGCTGATCGGTAGCGTTGAGTTGGATATGGACGTAGGCGTGGGAAGTTAAGGAATCAACACCATGTTTGAAGGCATTCTCTATGAGAATAATAAACAATAGTGGAGCAATTTTTAATTTTAGGTCATCAACTTCACATCGAAATCCGATATCTACTTTTTTGTGATATCTAATTTTTTGCAGGTCTATAAAGTTATTGATGAAATCTATCTCCTCATCTAAGGCTACAAAATCCTTTTTTCCTTTATATATACTGTAGCGCATCATATTGGAAAGTTCCAGTATCAATTGTTTTGCCTGCTTTGGGTTTTTTTCTACCAATCCATAGAGATTGTTCAGCATGTTAAAAAAGAAATGTGGGTTCACCTCTGTTTGTAACAGCATCATTTCCGCTTTTATCCTTTCATTTTTCAAGGAGAGCAATGTGCGTATTTGCTTTATCAACCAGTTTAAGGTAATACTAAGGAGGACCAAAATCAATAATGCATAGTAGAGCATCAGTAGAATGCCTACAGAGGCACTGAAGTTGAATGCTACAGAACTCTCCGTGGTAAAAATCAAATGGTAAGCTATGATAGCACTGGGTATCAACAAGGACACCAATGTGATTGCGAAAAGTATGCTATTGGATTTTTTCAAAATCTTCATGTTCCAAAGTTAGGCAGCATTTTTTTTAAAAATAGTCCAGTTGTGTCAATGTCAAAAGAAGTGGGATGTAACAACAGTAAACTGTGATGAAAACAGTTTATTGGGGTTGCATGACCTTATAATGTAGATACCCCGATCTTTAGGATAGTTTCTCTACAAAACTAATAATATTATCAAGCCGCTCTTTTTTATTAGTGATGCCTTTAAGCACTGCAAAATGATTGAGTAATACCTCGGCTGATATTTTTAGGGTATAAACCAAATTGTTGTGGTAAATACCCTAAAACCTGCCGCAGTTCGTTTTTTTGTTTGAGCACATCTATCTCTCCAAGGAAAACTGAACCACTGTCAGCTTCTTGTAGTGTCGAAAGGGTTCACATAAGTGTCTGTTTTTTAGCGCTTTTTGGTCCAAACAAACCAACATACCGGTTGGTGTCTCTAATGAAATATTATGTAATGCTTTAATACCTTTAGAGTAGGTTTTTGATAGATTGTCAATAATGAGTTCCATGCTGTTCGTTTTTTGATTGATGATTATTATTGCTATGTTGATTATACTTTAGTTGAATTCTCAAATTGAGTTACTCTGCAACTTTACTAATGTTTAAGGGTAATTCTTCACCTGATAGATTCCCTCTATTAAAAGAACCATTATGCCATAATAGCAATTCTCCCATTTCTCCGCTTTTCATATTGGCATCTATTACTATTACTTTACCATCATAGTGCATCTCAATTTCCCTGTGTGTCGTGTGACCAACTACAATATTTGAGATATTAAAATGTTTTAACAACGCATCTATTTGTAAATCTGTAGCAAGCTCTCCTTGAAAATATCCTCTGTAGTAGATTGGTCCGTTTTGCCTATGTAGAAAGTCTCCAACTTCATTACGTTTTTCAGTCATTTCACTTTCTACCAGTTGTAATTTGAATTCATTATTTATATCTTCAATGGAAAGGCCTTTCGTTACAAGATCAGGGTGCAGTCCACCGTGGGTGAATAGAATGTCATTCACTACAACTAGCACTGGACGTGAGCGTAGCCAATCTCCCAGAACAGTTCCTTTATTAAAAAGAGTGTTGAAAGGTTGTTCTAAAATCTTACCGATTTCAGTGTATTTTGGATGTACCGAACGTAAATTTCCATTGAGCACCATAACATCGTGATTTCCAAGAAGCACGTGCAACTTTCCTCCTTTTTCTTCTGCTTGCTTTTCCAAATCATATAGAAACCATAAGACTTCAGTTACTTGTGGACCTCTGTCAAACATATCTCCTGCAACCACAAAGTGACCATTTCCAAAGCTCCATTTTCCTTGACTATCAATAACACCATTATTTTTCAGGAGTTTTATAAATGTGTCATATTGACCATGAATATCGCTTACAGCTCCAATTTTGAAATTCCCATTATACACGAGTTGTTTGACTTCCTTAGGAGTGTTGTTCCATAGTTTTGCTTTTACACCATTATATTCAATACTTTGAGATTTTTGAGTGCTTATTTTTTGCGTGTATATTTCACTCTTATCTACCCAAATTGCAATACGACCAGTTTCTGTTTGCGTTACATAAGGGCCATCATTAACACCATAGTAAGGAACGTTAAGAACTTCCAGAATCTCCTTAATGTTCTCTTCCTTAGCCAAATCTATGGCAGAATAATCATCTCGAATTTTTATGCTAGGATCTGCGCCATTATCAACTAATAATTGAAGCGTCTCTGCGTCTCTCCCTTTAATAGCAAAAGTAATTGCCGATTGCTTTTCTTTGCTCATGAAATTCACATTTGCCTGATGCCCGATAAGCTCCTTGATCATCGTATGATTTTGATATGCAACGGCATACATAAGTGGTGTTATTCCATCAGTAACTAAATTAGGATTCGCGCCATTTTCGAGTAAATACTTGGCTATTTTATGTGTTCTGTCCATTTTTATAGCAGAGAAAAGTAAGGTTTGTCCTTTGCCGTACAAAGAGTCTATTGCATTACCATTAGATAAAAACGTTTTCAGGGCTTCCACGTTTCCTAGGGCAATTTCTTGTTGAATGTCAACTTTATCGCTGTTGGATGATTTACCATAACGTTTTCTTAATTGTTCTCGCGATAGTTCCCGTGCCATATAAAGCACCAATTGTTTACCGCTCTCTGTATTAAATATCCCATGTATTCCAGAGTCTGAAATAAGACCAGAAAAGTTGCCTTGGGAATGAATGGAAAAATTTAGTTTTGTATTGGTAAATGCGAGATCTTGCATGGGAATTGTCGCCACTCCCTTTGAAGCAGGTCCCATGAAGCCAATAAGAGTTCCCTCTTCAGTGGTTTCGAACCGCCACACAATTCCAATGGACTTATTCTCATTAATTTCTAAATTACCTTCCCATTTACCTTCAATAGTTATGTTGGTTTTTTCATTTTGAGTTAAGTCTTGTGCAGAGATGGTATAATTAATAACAAATAGTGTTATTAGTGAACATATAAATTTAATTAGTTGTAGCATTTTAATAGGTTTTAAATGATTATTGCGTTTTTAACTGTTCGTTTTTTCGACTGAGACAAACATATCAAGTACATGCATGCCTGTAAAGGATTTGGGATATACAGCAGTTAACAAGTGACACACATAAGGTTTATTGTGGTAAGAGTATTATATAACCTCTGCAGAGATGTTCATCTCTTTGTATCTATAGTTTATCAACTAATTTGTAGGAGGAACTCCCAGTCAACTTGCTTTGCAGCTTTAATAACCATAATTCAATGAATTATTTGAACAAAGGCCATTAATGCTTTTATAATTCCTTTGTCATATGCTATAAATCGCATGGCATGGCTATTCGAAAGAAGGCTTGATTTTTATTTGTTTACTGACTACACATTACTTTACAATGTCTTCGAGCATCATTGTCCGTGGTTATTTAGGGATGTATGCCCCGTTAACGGGGTTAAGTTTCCTCTAGGGTGGTTCAAACCATGTTTGCCACTAGATCAAGGACATTTGTAACCCATAGAAATAGCTTCATCACAATAAGTTCCTTACCTGGAAGTGGAAAGCTATGTTTGCGCCATCATCAATCAAAAAAACGAACAGCATAATTTTTAAAAAACCATAATGAAAAGAATCATCAGATATTTTGCGCATATTATTGGAACAGCTCTAGTAGCCACGATCATAGGAGCTATCGTCATAATTTCCATGAATGGTACATTTGATTATAATCACAATGATCTAGGGTTGAATCTGGATGGGGAAGGTCCTTACGTATTCTTCGAATCAGATAGCACCTATAGCGTTAATTATATTAAAGGGGATAAGCATGAAGGCTTTTATTTAGATACCAAAATGTATCAAAAAGGCAATCCAGTCATTGTTGATTGTCACTTTCCGCTGGACAAGACCAGCTTTGATATTCAACTCAACCCAACCTTTACACCGCCAAGATCCATCTATGATGATGGAGAAAAAATAGTGGCGCTTTCAGATATTGAAAGTGGATTTAAAACCTTTAGGGATTATTTGGTGAACAATGGAATCGTTGATGGGAATTTAAACTGGTCATTTGGTAAAGGTCACCTGGTCTTGGTGGGTGATCTTGTAGATCGAGGGATGTCCACCACCCAAGTGTTGTGGTTGATATATAAACTGGAACAGGAAGCCAAGGCAAAGGGCGGACATGTACATTTTATCATAGGAAATCATGAACTCTATAATATGCAAGGTAAGTTTAAATCCGCTTCTTACAAGTATTATGGTGTGGCTTCGATCCTGGGAAAACAACACCATAATTTATATGATGACAATTCATTCATTGGTAGATGGATGGCTTCTAAAAATACCATGGAAATGATCAATGGAAATCTCTTTACCCATGGAGGTATACATCCAGATATTTTAGATCATGATGTTTCTCTTGATGATATCAATAGGATCTCAAGGAATCATTACAGAAAGTCATTTTACCCAAGACCGGAAAAAACCATCGGCCAACTCATACTATCCAATAGAAAGGGCCTGAGTTGGTATAGGGGTTATTTTGATGAAGAGTTGAAACAAGAAGAGGTGGACAAGACTTTGGAAAAGTTTGGCGCCAAAGCCGTAATAGTTGGTCATACCCCACAATGGACCGTAAAATCACTTTACAATAACAAAGTTTTTGCCATTGATGTGAAACATCCAAAAGACTATAAAGATAACTGGCCACATAAAAAGTCCGAAGGTCTCTTGATCGAGGGGGACAAATACATCAGGCTTTTACACAATCAAAAAACATTTGAATTGAAATCATAATAGACAATACCATGAAAACCAAAATTTATAACATACTCAACAAACCCTACATTGTCCTATTTATCATGTTGATCGCTCCATTATTTGGATTTATTGACAGGAACTTTGTGTTCTTCTTCGGACTGGGTATCGCAATTTTCATTTTTTGGAAAAGTAAATTTGATCGATCTAAATTTGGATGGGATACCAAGCTGAATTGGCAGACCCTTTACAAGAGCTTGTTTTATACTTTGATCTTGTTCTTGATTGACTACCTTGCAGTTGGTCCCATTTTGGACGCTTTACTTGGGTCAACGGATTTGGGATCCTTTGATGATGTCAAAGGCAATTTGGGCGGCTACATCTCTTTAATGGTCATCATGTGGGTTTTCGCTGCATTTGGAGAAGAATTCTTGAATCGTGGTTTCTACATGAAGTGGATGGCAGAATTCATGGGAGATAATAAAAGGTCATGGATCATCGCGGCGATGATAACTTCCTTGTATTTTGCTGTTGGGCATATATACCAAGGTTTTAGAGGAGCAGTGGGCGTATTTGTTTGGTCGTTGCTTTTGTCATTTCTGTTCGTTAAAAATCGCAGAAACCTATGGCTGTTGATACTGGTACATGGTTTTTTTGATACAATAGGTATCACGCTCATATATTTCGATAAAATAGGAGTCATAAGTGAATGGGTCAGGCAATTGTTCTAAAGAAGATCAGTCTGTTTGAACAGGTCTATGGACTTGGTTCATTATGTTGTGTACTTCCGCTTACGACTTTGGTATTCATTATCCATATTCTATATTCGCATTGAATGTATAAAAGCAAGTAGGGCTTTTTCAATATCGGTTAATGGGCACTCGATTTTTGGAGGAATACGGAAGGTTACCGTGGTTATGTGCTTTCCCGTTTCAATTCCTTAAATTGGCTTGTTAGCATTTCCTTGCTCATGACTTTTCGGCCATTTTTTTTCAGTAATACGATGTCATAAAAAGTTGACTTGTCTTTATAGCCCAATTAAAGGAATTGACTTGACCGTTACGAAAGTATTGGTTTGAATGAAGTAATGATTTGTTTAAGGTGATTTTTTCTAAAAAAAATGATAGTAGTCAAGGAGTAAGAAAATAAACAAAAAGGCAATTTGTTCCGTCAATATAAATCATGGTCCGATGTAGGTATAGATAATGGGTGATTTTGTTTGTCCATACGGATATGGCCACGATCGGGCCAACCATCAACCTCCTTATATGTGAATATATGTGACAAATTGAGAAATAAAATATTTAATGATTGGCATTAAATGGGGTTTATGCCGCTATAGGAAATATTTAAGCGAACACATATGATACCGTTTCCGTCGAATAATAAAAATCAGTATGTAATACAATTAATGTGTACATAATATGATTGCTCGTTAATTCTTGCCTTTTATCCAGCATGACTTTTTGAACCCACATGATTTTATATGCTACAATAATGTATTGTTATCTGTTTTATTGGCAATAATTACCACCCAAAACCAATGTTGTTTTTGTCGTTAACGCCGATAAATAAATAGTACTTGAAGTATTACAGTATTGGATTAGGTTTTGTAATTCGGGCATGAATCTTACCACTTTTGAGTGCGATAGGCCGCATGTTGGCAACGGTGGAATGGAAATATTACATGTTTAAGTTCATTGACCTTAATGGAATATTTTTTGGACTTTTTATTCAGCAGTGTAAGTTCCTTGAACAATACCTTTGTACGCATTGTTGTGAAGTGCGGATAAACCGATGTGGAAGTGGGAGTGGTTGTTTAGTCACGTTTTTCTGGAGATAGCGTTACCTGATGATATTGATCCAATACCGAAGGGGTAAAGAGTTTATGATTCTTTGAAGTTGTTGTTACAGCAATAATATATAGAATCTTTGGAGCTCTTTTTGTTGAATCGGGTTGAAAATACAGTGGTAATAAGGTTGATCTACTCTCGAATTCAGAATTTGAAAATGAATCGAATGGTTAGATAGTCATTCCAGTCCATTGTTGCTGTTAACGAAATGTTTATCGTTGAATGCTATATGGGCCTATACGTATTACGGATGGGAGATAGACCAGTTAAACTTTTGAAAGGAGTTCATATGGGAGTTATTTCGATATTTAGTTGATTATTGACAAAGGTTGTCTTGATGAATACAAAACGGTCCATCCCATGGGTACTTCATTTCCGTTGAGTAGGTTTTGATTATCTGTTATGTCCGGAGAATATGATTTTATTTTTTAACTATAAAGGACTTTGCAAATGAAAATCTTTGGATTATTTGTTGCTAAAAACAATAAACTTTTAGAGAAAAAGGACGCTTGTGATCGATGTGTCAAAAAGGAGGTCGATCATGTTTATGCTTTTGGAAAGAATGCATATGGTTTTTGGAAGCCACTTCGCTCCCCAAGGGTAGGTACTAGTTGTCAGTACTGTGAAAGTTTATGATGTAAAGAATATACCTCTGTCTTTACTCTATTTGAAAACAATTGAGCATGAGACCGTATATCTTGAATTATGGATGATAGTTTCCAATCATGAAATGTTTCATTTTAGTAAGATGAATCTAAGCAACAAGAAATTCGTGACCACAGGGAACAAAGATGGATTATCATCCGATCAAACCACCTTTTATAACTTTCAAAATGGGTGGGTCATTTCGGGAAATTACTCTGGTGGGCCTGTACAGAAGGGATATGTCATTTGGAAACTGACCGATGAATCAAAAACTGAACTTCTGGTTCAATGGTTGACCATCGAAGGAGAGCTAAAGGCCGGACATTAAAAAGATTCATTTCTGAAACAGCGGATGGAAAATTGAAAATGAAATGGGACCGGAATTAGTTGAATGGGGATTTGTCAGGTGAATGTGATTCAGGGCATTTTAGACCTGTCCTAGTTTGTCTAAGTTTGCTTTGTATTGTTCTTTTCTTACATGCATTGAAAAGTGCAATCTATTACTATTGTTGATTGAATTTAGAAAAAAAAGTGGTTCGATGCCCAGTCAATACATCAAATGTAACCCTAAAAAGGGTAAGGCTACATCTTCTCACAAAATAGAAATGGTTTTCAACTTAGCAAGTATGATGGTCCATAATTCCAATTAAAATATTACGGATCTTTGATGACAATCGTCTATTTGAATTTTACCTTTTTCGATCAATGAAATCAACGGTCTTTTTTTATTTTTCATATTGACCTAAATTAATCATGAGGTTTGATGGTTTTTTTATTGAGTTATGACCTGTGAAAGTTTTGCCAGCACAACCCTTGATTTCACAACAGATTAAGTTGCCAATAAGTTGCATAATTTGCCAAAGTCGTATCATCATTTCATTCTGTTTTTCTATTGGAATCGATTTATAGAACTATGCGCGATACAATACTTTTTCAAATGCATGGGTAGGATTGACAAGTTGACATTCTTATTTTTGCGGCACATAGAGAATTGAAATTTACAACAGTCAGAATTAAGTGAACGTAATGGTTCCCGGTATAAGGATATGAAGAAAGTTGTTTCCCAATACTTATTGAATAATGGGAGTTATTCCAAGCAGGATGTGGTTCTTTTGGAAGAAAAATTACAGTTGAAGAAACTCAATAAAGGTGATTTCCTCCTTAAAAAAGGTGAATTGTGTTCTTCGGTTTATTTCATAGTGGAAGGTGATTTATTTCGTTACAGAATTGAGGATGAGGTAAATATAAAAGTTTTGGAACTTCGTACTGCCAATGAATGGATATTGGACCACCAAAGTTTTGTTAAACGGACACCAGCTGACTCTTACATTAAAGCATTTACAAACGCTTTGACTTATGAATTAACCATGGATGCTATCCATGATCTTATTTCGAAATCCACTTCTTTTTTCCAACTGGGGACTATATTGGAATCCAGCAATGTAGAGATGATGGCATTGCAACAATTGGACGGTCCTGATGCTAAATACCATTATGTGTTGGACAACCGACCTGAACTTCTGCAACGCTTTCCTTTAAAAATGATCGCTTCGTACCTGAACATGACTCCAGAAACCTTGAGCCGAGTAAGAAAACGTATGTTTTGACCGCGAATCTGCTTTCTTGATTTGAATCAAGCGGATTATTTGCACATCCGATGAATCTTTGTGGAGAATTAAATCCACTATATCATGAAAAATAAACTATACGTTTCCACGGGTATCTGCCTGTCCTTAGGCTCTGTTCTTTTGATTGCCACAATGATACTTCACCCTACTGGAGGGGATATTCCATATCTACTTGGTATTTCAAGTCAACTTAAGGTTTCACATTCCATTGGTATATGTAGTGTACCTATATCGCTTTTTGGGTTTTACGGATTAACAGTTGCACTATTGGATCGCTACAAATTCTCCGTTTTGGGTTTTGTGTTTGTTTCCATAGGTTTGATTGCAGCTCTTTTGGCAGCATTGTTAAACGGGATAATCCTTCCAAAATTTATTGAAAAATTCTCAGGACAACTATCTGAAACTGGTGATATCTTGGAAATTTTTGTTGCATATAATTTTACTTTAAACACGGCATTTGATTACATCTTTATAGTTGGAGGGAGTTTGGCCATTGCCATTTATTCATCACTCATGCTTCGATCTGTGAATTTCCCGTCTCTGTTGGGTTATGCAGGTTTGATTATTCTGTTCTTAGCAGGGATCGCCCTTGTCTTTAATCTTCCTTTCACAAGTCTATTGGGCTTTAGATTTTTTACACTTACCGTGGCTGGATGGATAGGTTTGGTCGGTATAATAATGTTCAATTCCAAATAAACATCATGAAAGAAAAAATTAGGGAAGCCTATGATTTCATTGCAGAAGGCTTCAATGAACAGATAGACCATAAACCTCACAATGCTTTTTATGATCGTCCCAATATGTTAAACCTATTGGGTCCTTGTAAAGGAAAAAGGATCTTGGATGTAGCCTGTGGTCCGGGAAAGTACGCTGAAGAGTTGATAGGAAGAGGCGCAAAGGTGACAGGTTTTGATGTGAGCGCCGAAATGATTAAGCATGCAAAAGAACGCAACGGAAAGAGCGGTACATTTTTTGTCCATGATATGGAAGAGCCCTTGGTCGATTTCATGGACAATACTTTTGATGCTTTGGTGTGTGCTCTTGCCTTCCATTACATGGAAAATTGGGATGCTGCTCTTAAGGAGTTTTATAGGGTTTTGAAGCCCAATGGAAGGCTTGTGGTTTCCATGGAACATCCATTTTATGAATACCTATATTATAAATCCGATCGCTATTTTGATGTTGAACCGGTCAAGTGTGTGTGGAAAGGGTTTGACAAGCCCGTTGAAATCCATAGTTTTCGGCGCCCTTTAACATTATGCATTATGCCATTCTTACAAAATGGGTTCCATATCAATGAAATTTTAGAGCCCTTGCCTACCTCGGAATTTGCAATCCATGATGTGAAGCATTTTGAGGAACTGACTAAATTCCCGGCATTCCTCTGTATCAGTGCCTCTCCCAAGGAATCCAAAGGGATTTAATAAGGTTTCACCTATGGCGTTAATTGACATCTTTTGTCCAAACCGCTGCAGTTGTATGGTTTTTAGAATGGAATCCCAACTACATTTGAAGGGTAGTCTTTGATATGCTATGGTTGCAATTGAATGGATTTCCATTCCTCTCGGACAAGTTCAAATAAAGTCCTTTTATGGAACCTATTGGTACTGAATTCCATTAACTCGATTCGAACAGGTTTGATCAAATAACCATTCCATCCGTTGGGCCTCTTGAATCTCTTTTCAGTAGTGGTTGAAATCAACTGATTGTATCGCTCTTTGAGCGCATCGTGGTCCGCCAACTGCTTTCCTTGTTCACTGATAATGGAAACCAGTTGACTTTCCCTGCTCCGTTCTTCAAAATAAGTGTCGGCCATTTCGGACGGTAAGGGAGAGGCGATGCCTTGAACCCTAACTTGTCTCTCCGTCTCTGGCCACCAAAATGAAAGTCCTACTTTTTTATTACGCGCTATTTCAACTCCTTTTCTCGATGTAATGGGGCCCGTTATCACAAAATTTTCTTGTTCAATTCCTTTTAAGGATACAAATCGAGAATTGGGAAATCCGTCCGTACCTTGGGTTGAAAGACAACAGGCAGTTGGTATTTTTGCTTTACTGGCCCTAATTTGCTCATCAAGCCAAACATTGATTTGTTTTAGTGGATTTATTTCCATTTTGTTTTTAAATTTTTGGTCGAAAACTTCCTGGTTCTAAAAATCTTAAAGGATTTCCATTCATTATTCAGGTGGTTGCCAATTCACATAATACTTTAGATGTGTAATCTCATTGTTCTAAATTGGTGGCTTCAGTACCAATACTATTAAAAACTTCAAAGTACTCCATTTTCATGGTCTCTTCTTCGATGGTTTCCAAAATAGGGTGTAGAACGCCAGTATTGATAGCACTTTCTGATGCTTTTGTGGCAGATTCCATGTCTGTCCAATAAATGACATCCAATAAGAAACCCTCACTGTTTATTGAGGTCTTCCTCTCAATAAAACCAGGCTGCTCTTTTACAAATTGATTTAGGCCCATAATGGCCGCTTTTGCTTCTTCCATACTTATACCTTGCTTTGGTGCTCCTGTCACTACTTCTACAATTTTTGCTTTTTGCATACTACTTTTGTTTACGCTGTTCTGACTACAACTCAAGGTCAGAATCAAAATTAGATGGGTGAATGATTTTTTCATGAAGCAAAAATAAAAGGCGCGAATGACAACTGTATGTCAACTATAATCTGAAACTTGTACAATATTTTTTAAAGTCAAAATCCAGATTATATTTGAAGGGCTCACCAATAAGGTGTGACGATACAATTCTATCCAATCGAAATTCTCTTATATTTTCCCTTAATTGGCAGAAAGCAACAACAATCCATGAACTGTAGTTGTAATAAACAGCCAAAGGTTCAATCTTTCTTGTTGTAAGTTCCTCTTTGGAGATTGAATGGTAATTGATGCAAAGTACATTTTTACTAGAGATACTTTTTTGGATTTCAGAAACCCAATTGCTCGCGATCGTCTCTTCTTTATTGTAGCTGAAGGTAAGGGATTCCAATAATTCTAAGTTCGCTTTTTGAAAATTTTTAAGCGTAGCTTTTATTTTTATAAGGAGAGAAGTAAAGTTTTTGTCAAGCGATTCATCGCCTTGGTCCTTTATAAATTTTTCGGCAATGATTAAACTATTGGCTTCTTCCTCACTCAAGGATATTGGAGGTAATCGGTAACCTTGAACCATATAATAGCCAACACCATTTTCCGAACCTATCGGAACTCCCGCATCTTGTAAGGTTTTAATATCCCTATAAACGGTACGAAGACTGACTTCAAAACGCTCTGCCATTTCTTTTGCTGTAACGACTCTTTTGGATTGAAGATGTATAAGGGTTGCCGTTAATCGTGTAAGTCGGTTCATTTCTTCTCAGTAATAGCATGTATGCCCCAATTCCTAGGAATGATTTTATACAAAAGGGTACTCTTGTATCCTTATCCTTTTTCTGGCCTTCCCCAAAAATAAGATAGTTTAAAAATAAGTTTTTCTAACCTTAACTTTTGACTGTCACATGGAAAAAATCAAATATTCAATCGCTTTATTCTTTTGGGGCGTACTTGCTTTTTTGAAGGAACGCCAAAGGATCATTGGTTTCAATAATATCTACGTTGGCTTGTTCCTTATCATTTGCATTCCCGTAATATTGTTCAGCTATTTTATATCCAACGTAATAGCCCGAATCTGCTGGCTTATCTTTTATTTTTGAGTGGTTGCAGAACCAATTCGACAAATCTGCACTGCAAAGAAAATCTTCTGAATGGTATACCTGCATTTGTAAAAAGTCCAATTGATTGCTTATTCGGTCCAAAGCATTGTGGTCAAAGCTGTTTTGGACTACTTTAGGAGATGACATAGTCCTTGGGGTCCGTGAATCAGGATAACGGCAATGGGCATTCTTTAATTAAAAATCATGTTATGAAACAATTGAACTGGATTGCATTTTTATTTTTACTTGTACTGATTGGTTGTACAAATCAGGAGGATACACTATCTGAAACGACATTGGGTTATTCCGACACCTGGACCACGATTGAATATAGCGTTATGGCCAAGGGAGTGTTGTCGGGCAATGGGGCTGAGGGAATTATAAGGTCCAATCGGATAATACGGAACGCAAATGAATGGCAAAGTCTGATGGATCAAATGAATTCAGTAAATGTGGTCACGGAGGAATTCAACGAAACGGCGGTTGATTTTGACGACCATATGCTGATAGCCGTATTTTTGGAGGTCAAGGGCAGCGGTTATGAAGTTGAAATTGACGATATTCAGGAAAATGATACCACAATTAGGGTTTCGACTTTGGAAAGATCTAATCAAATTGCTGTTGTGGCACAACCCTATTGCATTGTGAAAATTTTGAAGACGGACAAGACAATTGTATTTGAATGATATCTTTTCCATACATGGAAGCCCTTAAAGAAATGTGGTTTAAAGACAACATTGGGATAGAAGGATCGGAGTTGGTCGTTAGGACTATCAAGGGATAAAAATATAGCTTGTGAAGCGAATGGCTTACGTTTTAATTGGGGCATTGGTATTCATTTTATTGATAACCATTGGATACCAAATTCTTAATATAGCGACCTTGGGAAATCCAAATGGTGACCCACCTCCTGATTATCCCTATTTTGTTACCACTGGGGAAACCACTGTCAAAAACATTGTGGTACCTGCAGGGACATTGCTGTTTTATAGGGAACAGTTTTTAAAAAATGGGAAACAGGACAACATGTTGAATGAGACAAGTCTTACCACAATAAAATTGTCTATAGGTAAAACGATTGATTGGGGCGGAGTCCCAGTTCATAGAATTGAGAAGTTTTTCAATCATAAAATGCGAGGGTTCACACTTTATGCAGATTTCAAACAACTTAGCAATGACAAACAGACCAAGTTTTCCAAATTATGGCAAAGTGCGGATGATCAGCTGGGAATCAATGTAATCGATATTGACGATTGGAGTTTCGATAAGGAGAATATTGCAGATGTTAAAAGCTGTGGTGTTAATTATCAACGTTATTTTACAAATAATTTGGAACAACAACAGTTTCTGGATAACCTGTATGCCGAACTCAAAAATATCAAGTGACAGGGAATGTTAAAGTGAAACACGGAATCAAATTCCTTTATGGTTTTTAGTCGATATTAAAGTCTATACCGACGCTATTTCAGCAGGTCTACATCCATTTTTCAATAGGCGTTATATCATTGTTGAATGATTGTATCCGATGGATGTTCTATTTCTTAACCAATAGGGAAATACTGCGACTGCCGCTTTTTTCCCATAACTGGACCCTAAGTTTTTCTTTGTCTCCCAAGACAAACTTGGGAACCACGCAGACAAAGCGTTGTTGTTTTCCTGCTCGGATCATTTGGGGCTTTTTATAGGTGTATGCCATGTCCATGGGTATCTCTTGGAACGAAGCCCTTCTTTTTTTACTGCCATTGATGGTAGTGATGGCCAAATGTTCCAGTTCAAGATCAATACCTGATTTGTTTTGGATATCCATAAGCAAGTACACTTCATCACCATGATAGGTCATGGATTCCAGGCGGAACCGTAGTCCTCTTTTTCGTTTGGTCACCAGATTTTCGGGGTTGTTTTCCAGCAGAAAGGAACAGCGACTTTTGAATCGTTCCTGTTGCTTTTCGAGTGATTCCATAACTTTTATGTTGTTGTTTTCTTTGTCTTGATTGGGCCGGACGGTGCCTATGCTTTCTTCCGTGGTTACAAAGTAGTTGTAGCTCGGAAGTGTCTTTGCATATACCAAAGGAAAGGAGTAGACCGTACCATGGTCAGTGATGACCAATAGATTGCTGTGCTTTCCGGGAACGGCCTGTAGCAGACCCAAATGTTCTTCCTTTTCCCTGTTATAGGTGAATACAAAACCTTGGTGTCCCGTCACCGCTTTTTGAATGGGGTAGGGAAAGAACAAGGCAACGTTTTGGTGTTCATTGGCATAAATGGTGTCCAAGGCGCGTTGGCCAAATGCCTTTATCGATAGGGTTGAAATAATGATGAATATGTAGAGGTGTTTTAAATACATGATCAGGGTTTTAAGATGAATTGATAGTTGTCGGGGATGCCCACTTTGATGGCACGGTTGTCCTTTCGGAAGAGACTCTTGATGCCCCCCAATTGGGGAACGCCCGGTATATTAACTTCCCTTATGGTCTCATCCAGCCCTTGGTTCACGATGGCACCCCGCAAGTGGTTTTCTACATAGATGCCTTCCATGCCATCTTGAAGGTCATAGGCTTTGAGGGATATGGGATGATCATCAATTTGGGAAACCTCCACCAATACCCGGTTGGGACGGATCTTGACAAAGCCATATACGTGGGAATATTTGGGCAGGTGGGTGCCATTTATCGTAATGGCGGAAGTGAGCATCAAGTCCAAGCGCTGCCCCTCTCTGATCTGTTGGTTGCCGTTGACCCGTACTATAGGTGTTTCGTTGGGCAATATGCTTGTGGGTTTAGGTTTTGAGGCAAAGAAAAGCTGGTGTTCCAACCCGAGTGCTTTGGTATCGATGTTTTTTGTTACCGAAATGGAATCAAAAACTATTGGGATATTGATTTCTGGCTTAGGGGTAGTGGGAACCATGGGTTGTTCAGGTGGTAATGGCGGCTTATGCCTGTCCCGTTTTGCCATATAAATGCTATCGATGATCCGTTGCTTTTCATATTCCATATAGTCGGGGTTGAAGTAGCCTTTGTCATCCACCATATGCTCGGGATACATTGGAGGTGCTGTGGTTTCACGTTCCTCTTTGATGGCCTCGAGGGCCTCCAATTTGGATTCGTATACTTTAGGGGATTCCTCAAGGTCAGGTAATGGGATTTGGTCCGTGTTCAATGCTGGTTCTTTATCCTTTCCGAAGGTGAGCAGGGAATACACGGTGATAAACAGGACCACGCAGACCAAGACCAGGACAAATACGATTTTATTTTTCTGTAGTTTCATTTTCTTCTAGTTTACGGAGTGAGTTTTCATGATAATCAGTGATCAACAACCCATGGGGGTTATGTGGAAAGCTCCTATCCACTCGGATGAGTTTGCCCGAGGTGAGCAGTTCATAGGTGTCCGTGACACTGCCCCTGTTGATATGGAACACGGTTCGGGTCTCGAAGCGGTAGGGTTCCGTGGTGATGTCGATCTTGGATTCGATACGCTCCACTTGTTGGATGAGGGAATATTGTAGTAAGCGATTGTAAAAACCATCGGCCTTCTTTTGCCTGTACAGGGCATCCACCGAAGCATTGCCCAACCATAGGGCCTTTTCCATATGGTTCTCATAATTGGCTGCATCGACCCCATAAAACCAACGATGAAATTGCTCCAGATGGGCCAGGGCCTCTACTTCCAGGTTTTCCCGTTGGTCGGTGAGTTTTAATGGTATAACATCACCAGTATCCTTGATCATAAAGGCACTGGTAAGGCTTTTTTGGTGGATTCGGGTTACTAGGATAACAGATATGATACAGACGAATCCCGAAACAAGGACCACCGAGAGGACTACCCAACGGTTCAATCGCAGTTGTTGTTGTATGTTTTTAAAAGGTGTTTTCATTTGCTATTGGGTTTATCCGGTGAACAATCGCAGGGTAAAGCTGGTAGCCTTTCGATAGAGTTTGAACTTGAGCAGTACAATGAAGCCGATGGAGCCAAACTCAATGATGGGAGCGAAGAACTCACTGCCCCAATCCGTCCCGAACAGGCTGCTCCAAAAGTTGGTATTGATCTCCGTATAGAGGTTGTTGACAAAGACATTGACCAAGAAAAAGGCCGGGACCAGCATATAGACCCCTGCGTATAATTTGAAATAGGTATAGGCCAGGCTTCGGAATTTTTCAAATACCGATAAACTGATGACCAAGGGAAAAAAAGCCTGTAAGATGCCCAACAGGAAATACCGTTCGGCCAAGAACAGGGGATAGATGAAGATGTCCAGCAACCATAACAGCACTCCAATGATAAAGGCCAACATTTTAAGTCCATATAATGGGGTCACCAAGGCTTCATAAAGGATGGCCATGGCTTTTTTGGCGGCTTCCAAGGCACCCACATCCCGTTCCAGATCCACATCCTGTAGCTGTAAGGGGAGGAGTGCCGGAGCCGTGTCCCGGTATTGGGATTCAATGGCCACCAAGATGCCGTCAAATACACCCAATACCTGTGTGGAGAAGATGACCAAGAGTACAATGACAAAGTTTTTGACCAGTTCGGTGGGGGTAAGGCCCCACGTATGGCCGTCGGTGGATGCAATCCCCTCATTGTATTTTTTGAGGATATTGACCAAGAACAACAGCATGGCCAAGGTCTTCATCCCTACCATAGTGTACTGGGAAAAGTCACTGTCCTTGATGGTCTGAAAGACCGCATCCACATATTCCAAGCCAATGTTCAGAAAAATCACTTGCAGCATATCGAACTTCTAATAAACCCCATTGAGTGGGCGGTTATTGATAATGTCCTGCATCTTGCGAAAAGAGATGATCTCCCGATAGCGACGGGTCTTGACTTCCAATTCGGCCACCATTTCCTGTGATTGTACTTTCTTTTTCATCAAAATGGCCGTTCGTTCGGCATCCGTCATCTTCAAAAAGTCACTGGAGAGGATTTGGTTGACAAAATCCAGATCGTCGATGGCCGTGTCCATGATGTCCTCAAAGGAGTCGGATATTTGCGCCACCTCATTGGCCCTGATGTAGGGGGAGTTCAGAATGTCCCTGAGGTCGTTTTGGACGGTTTGGAACAAGATCTCATTGTTCTTGGCCAGTTCCTTGACCGCCTTCAGTTGTTTGATGGTATTGTTGACCTTGACAATATTTTCCTTTTGTTCTTTTAAAAACTCCACGGTCTTCAGGAGTTCCGAGGTTTGCTTGGCCGATTCCAATAATGACTTGGTCATACTGATGAAATTCGTGTTGTCATATACGGGCATCCCTTGGCAGGCGGCGCCTGCAGGCAATAAAAATGCCATGGCCATGACTAAGCCGAAAGTATAGGCGCTTCTTCTTCTGTTTTGTTTTTTCTTTTTGTTCATGTTGTCAAGTTTTTTTGATGTATAAATTCAGTGATGGCTTGTTCCATGTTATGGGTCCTTTCAAAGAGCTGCATAATGTGTTCGTTTTCATTGCCATCGGTCAGATAGGCAGCATGGACCTCAGGGGGTACCTCCAATCGAAACACATTGCTTTCCTTGCCGATTTTGATAAAGACCTCCGTGTACTTTCGGTCCCCGGTCAGGTTGTTTCGAATGGATTTGAGCTGGTTCAGGTCATGACTGGAGAGGCTCAGTCTATTTTTTAGGGCCTCATATCCCTTTTCGTTCTTTAGGCTATAAATGACCTGTGTGTTTTCCAGAATGCTGGCCGAAGTAGCGTTTTCGGGCAATTGGTTGATGGATTGGAGGATGATGCCAATGGCCCCGTTCTGTTTTCGGATAGCCTGATAATAGAACTCCACGCTTTCCAACACATTGGGAAACTTCAATTGTTTGGCGAACTCATCAAAAAGGATGATGCCCCGCTCAGAGCGGTTTCGCCATATGGTACGTTGAATGGCCGATTTGATGAGCTTGAGCATCACCGATAGTATTTCCTTGTTGTCCTTGATCTCGTCCAGTTCGAAGACGATCAACTGTTTGTCCTCAAGGGTATAGGTCTGATCTCCGCTGGTATGGAACAGAAAACTGTATGGGCCATCTTCCACATACTCGGAGAGGATGTGCAAAAAAGTATAGACATTGAAATCGGTTTCCTTGAGTTGTAGCTCTTGGATCAAAGTATCTTTTCGTTGATCCACAAAATGGTACAGGGAGGCAAGGGAATGTTCCCGTTGGATGTGTTTGTAATAATGGAGTACAACTTTTTTGACGGCCACTTCCTGGGATTTGTTCACTTTTTCTTCTGCCAAGAGTTCGAGCAGGAAAAGGGCCAGGTCCTCCAAACGCTCGGGACTTAAGTCTGCGGGATTTGATAAGTAAAAGGGGTTGATGCCCAGGTTTTTCCCCTGCTCATAACGCAGTATGATATGCTGATCGGGGTAGAGGTGGGCAAACTTGGCATAAGATTCCCCAAGGTCAATGATGACCAATCGAACGCCCGCCTCGAAGTATTGCCGAAGGATGTTGTTGGCCAGAAAGGATTTGCCTTCCCCGGTCGGGGCAAAAATGGCAAAGTTCCTGGCCTTGATCCGTTTCTTTTTGGCGTCCCAAACATCCTTGAGCACCGGGATATTGTGCTGACGGTCGTTAAAGATGATTCCTGTGACATCGGATCTGTAATTCGTGTTGTTGATGTAAAGGCAAAGGGCGTGTTTCAGGTCGGCAACATAGAGGTCTTCATTGGAGAAGTTGGAGGCATGACAGGGATGGGAATTCAGAAAGTAGTGTTTGCGTTCCTCCCCGTTGGGATGGTAGGGTACCACGTCAAGCTCCTTAAATTCGGCCTTGATTTTGGAAGTGATCTGCTTTAAACAATGTTGTTCTTGGTGCCAGTAAATGATGTTCAGATGTCCACGGATAATGCGGGAACTATCGTCTTGATTGATTTGATCGACAATTTGTTGGATCCTTTTAAGGACCACCTTGTTCTGGGTGCCGAAATTGGAGCTTTTGGAGAGCTCTTCAATTTTTTTGTCCAGTAGCTTGCGCCATTTTTGTTTGTCATCCAGATATAGGATATGGTTCACGATATGGTTTTCCTTGAGATCCAATCCCAAACCGTCCAAAAAGCCTTGGTGGAAGGTGAAATCATCCGAAGTGAACCTGCTATTGGAAGTACTGCTTTGCACTGATTCACCAAAACAGAGCTCACTGTTAATGGCCATAGTATCAAAATAATGGTCCCCGATCTCGATGTGTTTGTTTTTCAATAAAATATCCGTGTCAAAATCCAGGTTGAACCCATTGAAGTATTCATGGGTATGGTCCAAAATCTCCTTGGGTTCCATGGGATGTAGGGTAATGTGCTTCGCATTGTTGATATAGGAAACAGCGTCATTCACAGCAGTGATGAACTCGGCTACTTGTAAGTCCAGTTTTCTATGGTATCCCTTTGCAGTTTTACGAAAGGGATTCACATATTTTGAGGCATTGAGCAGTTTGTCCAATGGGAGTACAAAAAAGAGATATCCATCGTGTTTTATATATTCCCTTCCTTTGAAATAGTCATGTGTGACCTTTTCCAAAAAGGTATCCTTGTTGAGTTGCTCGGCCGGGTAGCCTTGTTTTTGATAGACGTCTTGTTTGTGGACGATGGTGCCTTTGGGCAAGGATTTGAACGCTTGGAACCAGATCCCGTGCAGTTCCTCAAAATCCCTTTCGGAAAGGGAATATACTTCAGGGAGCTCCACTGTATGGCAAAGAACCACATTGCCGTTGCTGGCAAAGACGGTATGGTTTTGAATATCCAGAATGGGATAATGTGCGTTCAGATTGATTTTATGCATGGTTCAAAGGACTGAGTCGTTTATTGCTGATAGTGCTGGGAAAGGTGTTCTTGACCTTGACGGGAAAGGGGTTTTTGACCCACTGGCCCAATGCCCCATAGAGCAGGACATTGAACAACAGTAGGCCCACGATGACACCAAAATGGAAGGAAAAGATGATGATCAACAGGGAACCGATGACCGATACCATCTGTAAGGCAAATAAGGATATGGGGAGCCCCAAGACCATGGCCTGTTTTCGGATGTTACGATATGTGGGGTAGGTTTTCATATTAAACCACGATGCCAATGAGGTAGGTGAAGATGCCCACAACGGCCCCGGCAATAAGGACAAAGACCAATACCCGGGTGATGCCTTTTTTGAGGTCGGCGTTCTCCCCGAAGAAATGACCGGCATTGAACAGGAAGCCTACCAAAAAGATGACGCCCAGAATAATGGGGAAGATGGCACGGATGGTATCGGAAATGTCATTGACGGAATCCTCGATGCCCCCGATCTGGGCCATGATGGCACTGGAGGTGAAAAGTAGCAATAGTGTAATAAAGAAAGATTTTCGCATATCGTAAACGTTTAAGAATTAGACGATCAGTGATATGGGAAAAGTACTTTATTAATTCATTAAAATATTGAAAATCAGTATTTTGTAAATATTATTTTGGTTGATGGAATATGGTGTCAAATGCTTTGAAATGATGCCAATGGATATGGTAATATTATGGGCGGTGTTAATAATTCGATTTTGGAGGATGATAGATTGGAGGCAAAACGTCAAGTTGATCTCTATGATGGTTGTTTTCTACGCTGTTTTAACCGTAGGAAAGTGCACAAGGTCAACGGAGTTAGGTCAATCACCTCCCTTGATGCGTTGGTAATTATCGATCAATGCTTCGGTAACGATTTTGGCCTTTGCATCACTTATCCCATTGAAATTAATGGTATGTGTGGAAAGGAAGTTTTTTAGTAAGATATCCACATCGGCTTTATCCAAGTAACCATTATCGCATAAGTTACCCAGAATGGCACCGTACCTGTTTGATTTGAATCCATCTTCCAGCATCTCACGAACCAATAATTGATGTTATAATGTATTTAGGTTGTTTTGTATTCTATGCCATAGTTCCTTACCCACATCGGCCCTTTTTGCATATTTCCCCCAGGATTTGACTATAGCGTTGATTTCCTTGATGATTTTTTCCCCTTTTTTAATATTGTTGTCTTGGGCAATGGTCATCAAATCATCGGCGGTGATCCCGAGTCTTTTTCCATTGACACTCAAGGTTTGTTTGTTTACCCAGTGGTTGGTAGGATCAAAGGCAAAGCATAGGTCAAAGGCAGGGGCCAATTGCCATTTTTCATTCTTTTTCAAGAGAAATGAAAAGTTCTTGGTATGATCGTCATAATTGGTAGCCAATACATTGAAGACCATCCTCCTGAACATTTCTTCGGCTTCCGGATAGGAAAGTCTTAGGGATCTCATGGTCTGAAATACTTGCTCGTAGCTGTAGCCGAACATATCGTTGAAGTCATAATGTTGTATACCGCATAGGGAAAGTACATGGTGTTTTACATTGCCCTCGCGGTCAAAGCGTTTGGTCATAAAGTGGGCCCGACCGTTTTCTTCCAACAGCTGACTTTCACTGATGGATATCCCACAGTCCTTGGCCATGAGGTAGTAGGCATACTCGACTCGGCCCCAGCCATGGCTGTCACCGAACTGTTCGCCGCTGACCCCGTCCAGTTTAATAAGCCAATGCTCAAAATCTTTGGGCACATTGGCCTGTCCCGAGCGTACCTCCGCAGTCTTTGGATTGTAGGCGATAACGGCCTTTGGGCGAGCTCCCCCTGCAGAGGTCCCGATTTTTAGTATTTCCATCATGGCCTTTTCATCATCTTTCTTCAAGTTGGTCAAAAAAGACTCCCTTTGGTTGAGCATTTTTTTTGCGACTTCTACCAAACTGTCCATTTCCAAGGAGAAACTTTTGGTGCCACTTCTGATTTGTGCCGGTTCAAATTCCAAAGCCCCCATTCCGCGTTTGCCAATAAAGCATAGTTTTTCCACAGGGTTCATGCTGTTTTCGGGTCTTCCTTGTTGGGCCAACCATATATTGATTAGCTTGTTCCCGTATTTGTCGGGAAGGGCATCGGACAATAGACCGGGCAAGCCCTTGAAGGTGTCCTCGGTTTGATTTCTCCCTTTTCTTAGTTCCGGGAAGCTGTAAATCCTTGGGCCTTGGGAAATGGGCATTTTTAAGGGAGAAAGGTCCCAGTTGTTTTCCAGGAATTTCGGGCTGTATTCAAATAGGCCCAATTGTCTACTTTTATCCCATCGGATGGCTCCTGCCAACTCCCCCCAGATCAATACTTCTGCTACGTCTACCATTCCAAATCCTTTTGATCTCTTTCTTGAGTGCTTTTGTTCCTGATCCTTTGTTTTTGCTGCTTTTTAAGCTTGGCATATTCCAAAGGACTTATTTCATCAGAGTATTCAAAATTGTCCAGAACGTCCAAACGGTCCAGAGCACGTAAGATTTGGAGCAGACTGGTCAATGAAATAGATTCCCCGTTCTCGATCTGGCTGATGGTCCAACGGTTCAGGCCTGCAGATTCGGACAGTTGTAGCTGTGTTTTGTTCTGTTGTTGGCGTTCATATTTCACGTAGTTGCCAATCTGTTGTACGATGGCCGCATCCGACATTTGAACCCAATTAATGTTGGTTTTTCCCATCATTAAGTGTTTTTTATTGTGTTAATGTTGGTATTTACCAACAAATATATGAATAAAACATGATATCAAACAGAATAATGTTGGTTTTTACCAACATTAAGGGTATTATTTGAGTTTAGTGTTGGTAAAAACCAACAAATATAGTTGGTTATATGATAAGTTTGTGCTTTAATTTATGGGATTGTTTGGGTTCAAACTTTTAGGTGATTTACCCTTGATCACCAAGGATTCAACGAATTTTCAGTTTTCTAGATGTATGGATAGGTAGCGGACAAGCGTATTGTCAATGGAGCTTTCCTTTGCAAAACCATCTTGGGGCTTTGCTGTGGAAAGCTCTAAATACCCTTGGCCACAAACAAATTTTAAGGGGTCTGTAATTAAAGAAGCAAACAAAAACCCCTTAAAATTCGGGAATCAATGACTAAAAAATAAAGGCGAAATTTTCAAACCTGTTTGCTGATTCGTCCTACAACCTAATTTTAGTTAGTTGTTCTATGGTCTTCCAATCAATCGATCCGTTCCATAATCATTTTTCTTCCACTAACCTCAATCTCTTGTTTCAAAACCTTTCGTGAATCCTGGTCAATATAATATGTGCTCACAGCCGTGTTTTTCGAAATGTCATCCGTGACGGTCACTTTCCAAACCCTCTTTTTGGTTCCATCCAGCATAAGGCTTGTTTGTTCAGTGTTTTTGATGGTTGCTGTCATTACGCCAATCTCAGATTTTGGATTGTAATCAAAAATTGCGATAGTGGTTGAGTACCCAACCTTAAGGGGTAGCCAACGTATTAATTGTGGATAGAAGTTACTGTCAAAAAAGGGTTCATCCACTTCCTCCGAAATTTCCTTTTTTGTATTTGACGCTTTGTCAAGGTAATAGCCGGTTACTTCTTTTGAAAATTGAAGTACCATATCGCGCTGTGGGTTGTAGGAAGCATGGTATATGGGTTTGAAACTTTTCGCTTCAACAATGGTACTGTCAACCCATGTCGTGGGAGCACCCTGCATGTCAACTGTTGTGAGGATGACGATTTCACTCCCATTCTCTTGAATCTCTGTTTGTACTAGCCCTATGTCCATTCTTTGGTCACCATTCAACATGTACCAGGCCATTTTATAGGACTCGGACTCAACCATTTTAGGGCCTACTGGATTGTTTTTAGGAGTCAAAACCGTTTCTTGGCCGATACCTTGGAATGTTGCAGCGAGAATTAAAGACAAAATGTATAAAATGGATTTCATAAAAATTAGTTTATCGTATATATTAAATTGGAAAGGATTGTTCCTATGGGTAGTTTGTAGGGATAATTGTTATTTGTTACACTTGATTGTGTTGGTTTTTTTCTTTCTGAAGGAATAAATATGCAAATTGATATCATTGACCCGTCTTTTATTCTGGACTCCCACGCTTTTTACTCTCCCTTAAATTCATTTCAAGCTATTGGCGGTTAATTGAGCATGGCTATGCTTGATTACATATCGGTGCTTTTTTAACCATATTGACACGATTGCAATACTTAAATAGTACTTTGGATGTGAAATTCGTCAAAAACTCCGATCACTATGTGACTAAAAAGTCCAAATAATTGACTTTTCGGTTCTTTTAGCACGATGTAAGAAGGTTCCTAAAATCTTATGGTCGGTATTGCTGCGATCTTTTAGGCTTTTGGGCTGTGCATTCAATAGGTGACCACTGGATGGGAGCAATTGGTTTATAAATCACTCAATAAAATGTTTGGTGATGAAAGCGTCATATCTTGTAAAGCATTGTTTTGAAGGTGTTTCAGGATTAAATGGGGTATTTCCATGCCCAATCTGGATTTTGATAAGACCTTTCTTTGGCAAAGCCTCCTTGGGGCTTTGCACGAAAGGCCACAAATCCATCTGTACGTCCATCAAATTTTAAGGGGTCTGTAATAAAAGAAGCCCGAAGTTGTTTTTCGGTGCATCGAAAAACAGGGCAGTGCCCAAGGACTTCCTATCAGGACGCCACTTCCTTTACTCGCTTAACTTTCCGTACGCTCCCTTGCAAAGTGGGTCGGATGGAATTCCTAAGGCCCTTATAGAACCTGTCAAGGCCAAGACGGGTTTTGGTCATAAATAGGGTATCCTTTTCCTTGAAAACCACCCCGACCATAATAATGGCCGAAGGTTTTCTACGTCACGGACCCTCCCAATTTACTTATCAAAAGCCTTGACAGAACCCCCTTCTTTTATTTTGCTGCGCACGTAAGAAGCAAACAAACGCCCCTTAAAATTTGGGAAACAATGACCAAATAAAATAGGGGAATTATTAACCCTGTTTGCTGAATTATCCATAGGGGTAGACGGCAGGCATCAAAGCTTTTTATCATGAGTACATTAAGAAACAAAGTACAGTTGATCGGAAATGTGGGGCAGGACCCCGTGATTACAAACCTTGAAAATGGAAAAAGGGTGGCGCGCCTTACCCTGGCCACCAATGAACATTACAAGAACAGCCAAGGGGAGCGGGTGACCAATACCGAATGGCACACCCTGATCGGATGGGGCAAACTGGCCGATATCATCGAAGGGTTTGTGACCAAGGGCAAGGAGATTGCCGTCGAAGGGAAACTTACCTCACGGTCCTATGAGGATAAGGAAGGGAACAAACGCTATGTGACCGAAGTGGTGTTGAGCGAGATCCTTTTGTTGGGTGGAAACACCAACGAGGAGTAAATGGATCGGAGTGCCCTGGAATTTTGCTTGGGCACTCCATTCCTTTTTCAACTTTAAAGCGACCAACATGGAACATAAAGTCAATGAAATACAAATCAGCTATCGGGAAAAGCTCAGTACCCTGCAATCGCTTTCCATTACCAAATCCAAGGATGTGGGGGAATTGCTCTTCAAGAATTGGGATGTCGACACCATAGGATTGCACGAGACCTTTAAGATCATTTTGCTCAATCGCTCCAACAAGGTCAAGGGAATCTATCCACTGTCCCATGGTGGAATCACGGGAACCTTGGTGGATATGCGTATTCTTTTTGCCATTATCCTCAAAACCTTATCCGTCGGTATTATCCTGGCTCACAACCATCCCTCCGGACAGTTGAAGGCCAGCGAGCAAGACAGACAGTTGACCCAAAAAATCCAACAGGCCGCCCTGCTTTTTGATGTCAAGGTACTGGACCATATCATCTTGGCACCCGATGGACGTTATTACAGTTTTGCCGATAATGGACTGATGTGAATGGGTACAACATCCAACAATTTTCCAATCAAAGAAGAGGTCAAATACAACCAAAACAACCCAATCATTATGATTGGGTTTTTCTATGTTCAAGGGCTTAAATTCCATATATTTAGGGTGTTGGATTTCAATCCCATATAAGTACGGCGAATATATTGATTTGACTTTCCCAGGACCGTACCCTCCGATTTGACTTTTGGATATGAGGCAACTGGTCCCGATAACTATCGGGATTGAACCATGTTGTGCGATACTTTTTGTCCCTGCGGGACAGAAAGGAGTAGCAAGAGGATAGCGTGCTCGCGCAGCGCTACCGATCATGGTTGCTTCGCAAGGCCCTGTTCATAGGGGTTTGTGAAATGTTGATAATTAAGGATTTGGCCATTTTTAGCGTAAAAATGCGCTGAGGCCAGTAAAACCAAGAAATTTTTAAGCTAAAAATGGATAAAGGATACGAAAAAGAACCGTTTCGAACCGTATGTATCAAAATATCGGTGCTCAAAAAATTCAAGGGTTTCTCCAAGCGGCAAGGGAAGTCCCATTCCATGACACTTTTGGCCATGGTGGAGTTCTTTGACCATAACGGTATTTCTCCTGACGAACGTATGAACGAGACCATTGCCAGCCTCAAATATTTGATCAAAAGACGTTTCAATGCGATGGTGGCCATTATGCGCAGTATCGAAAAGGAACAGACCCTGCCCACCGTCAGTATGATCCAAGCACTTTTCCAGCAGGAGCTGGAATCCGGGGACGGGGAGGAATGGGAAGGGGACTTTGATTTTTTCGAGCAGCAGTTGACCGAGAAGATCTCTCCGTCCCATCCCGAACTGTTGGATACAGAGATCCATGTGCCCAAGATCCTGCATGAACATTTGAAGGAGCAATTGGAAGAATTGAAACGGGATTTTGTCTATGTCCTGGATCATGTGACCCTGGTGAAAAACCGCATTGGGAAGGATTACCTCAAATTGGATCTGGATCCTGAGCTCATTGAGCGATACCAACAAAAAATTAAAAACCTATAATATGTATATCGCCATCACACCTCAGCAATTGGGGAACAACTATCGGGGCAGTGCCCGGGATTTTGTCAACTATCTGGAAAAGGAGAACGAGGGGAAATCCCTGGAAGATCGGGAACTGTTTTTTAACCAAACGGAAAACAATATCGAGGCCGACAGGGTCATTGCCGAAATCGATGCCAATACCAGCAAGCTTTCCAAAAAGGATCCCAAGTTCTATTCCATCATGGTCAGTCCCTCCCAAGCGGAGCTGAAACATATTGGTGACGACCCGGAAAAACTGAAACAATATACCCGGGAACTGATGAAGACCTATGCCGCTTCTTTTTATCGGGACAAAGAAGTGACGGTCAAGGATGTGCTGTATTTTGCAAAACTGGAACGGGAACGGACCTATTCCGAGAAGGATAAAGCGGTCAAGGAAAACCAGGCCCATGCCAGCAAGATCCTGGAACTGCAGCACCGGGTCAGGGCTATCAAGGAAGGACGGGAGCAAGGTGATGTGGCCAAGCTCAAAGTAAGGATACAGGCTTTGGAAAGGGAAGCGCCGCACCACCAAAATGGCAAGCGCATTGTTCCCGGAATGGTCAAGGAAGGCCACCAGAGCCATATCCATATCATTGTCAGTCGCAAGGATATGACCAACTCCCACAGCCTGTCCCCTGGATCGAAGTTTCGGACCTCGGAGACCATCCTCAATGGGGAGAAAGTAAAACAGGGCTTTGATCGGGACACATTCTATAGGGCAGGGGAAAGGACGTTTGACAAACAGTTTGGCTATCGTAGGAACTTTGTGGAAACCTACCATGCAAGGAATCTATTGGATAAAGATCCCAAACGTTTCTTTGCGGCCCTTTTGGGACTTCCCTCCAATGAGAAGCAGGTAGCCAAACAGTTATTGTTCAAAGCGGGGGTCCATGTACCGACCATCCCGACCAACACCGCTCAGTTAGCCTATAAGGCCTTTATGCAATTGAAGAAGGGCATCGGAAAGGCCATGGAATCCGGATCGATAGGAATTTAAAAAGGTGTGTTATGGAATTGGGTTGGAAGTTTATCGTGTTGGGGCTGTTGTCGGGAATGGGGATTTCTTATCTCGTCAATCGATTTGTCAAGTATGGTTTTGTAATTGTGATATATATTGTTGTAGTGTTGGCTTTGGTCTCCGGTTTTACTTGGAATTGGGATTCCTTTTTAACAGGGGCCTTATACCTCTGGTTGCCCTTGTTATTTGTCCATGTCATTATCTATGGTTTGGTGGACTACCATAAAGATGCAAGGAAACCCTCCAAGGTCTTTGAGGTAAGGATGAAAGTGCGCGGAAGGCCCTTGGTCCTAGGGAACATCCGAAGAGGGATTTCGGTGATGGCCTCGGCAGGAAGTGGAAAGACCGAAAGTGTCATCTATGGTTTGTTACAACATTTTCGAAAGGAACGATTTTCCGGGATCATCCATGATTACAAGGATTTTGAGATCACGGAAATGGCCTTCCCTCTTTGGAAGGTTAAAAAGGTACCTTTTCGTATCGTGTCCTTTGGTCCCATATTTCATCGGGTCAACCCCATAGCACCCCGATACCTGCACGATGAGGAAAGCGTGCACGAGGTGTCCCGGGTGCTCTTGGAAAACCTCATGGAACATCGGGACTCGGATGAGAACAGTACCTCTCGCTTCTTTAAAGATGCCGCTGAGGGATTGATCAGTGGGCTCATTTGGCGCTTGAAAACAGATTATCCCCAGTATTGCACCTTGCCCCATGTAATGGCACTTTACCAGCAATTGGCCACCAAGAGCCTGATCAAGTTTCTACGTGGGAATGTTACTTCCCGTGCCATGGCAGATGCCTTTATCAGTGGGATGGGGTCCGATAGGCAGACGGCAGGGGTGCTCAGTACCTTGGCCAATAGTTTTAAAAAAATCAGTACCCGAAAGATATTTATGGTGCTTTCCAAGGATGAGATTCCCTTGAACATCAATAATGAGGACAACCCTTCTGTCATTGCCTTGGTCAACAATCCCCAAAAGGCTGCTTCCCTTTCCCCGGTGATTGCCACCATCATCCATACCATCTCGAAACAAATGAGCCAACGTAACCGTAAGCCCTCTTTTATGTTGTTGGAGGAAGCTTCCACCTTGCGTCTGTTGAACATGCACCGGATACCGGCCACTTTAAGGAGCTATGATATTGTGAGTGTATATGTACTTCAGGACAAGATCCAGAACGATATGATGTACGGGGAGAAGGCGAGCAAGGCAATCCTCTCTAATCTATCCTATCAGTTTTTTGGAAAGGTGAACGACCCGGATACGGCCAGATATTATGAGCGCTTTTTTGAATTGGTGAAGATACCGACGCGTAGCGTAAGCAAGAGTTCGGGATTGAACCTGGAGCGACGGATAACGGAAGGGGAGAAGGAGGTTTCCAAACGCAGGGCAGAGGTGTTTTTTCGGTTACGCCAAGGGGAGTTTGTGGTGTTTGCGGATGGGAAGGATCGGAAGGTGCGGTTTTCAAAGCCTCATATAGTAAGAGGGTTGCCAAAGCCCTTGGAGTTTACGGAAGAGGATTTGGAACAGCATTATCTGAAGGTGCACCGGGAGGTGCGGTCGATGTTCAATTGATCAGGGTTATGACGCTGCTTGAGGGATGGCCCGCCGACAGCCAATTCCATTTAAATGATAAGCTTGAGGGATTACAGGTGGGGAGGTGCAATTCCCTGGATTGCGAATTGCTATTTTCCACAACCATGGAAATGTATAAAAGGTTTTCATTTTGTATACGAAAGTTCATGATTGAACGTTTTTCAATTGGTCAGAATCATCTTACATGGATTATAGTTGAAATTGAAGTGGAAAGGATGGACTGCCGGTAAATTTTCGGAATACCCATAAAACAAAATGTAGTATAAAAACAAAAACTGCTCTATGAATACACTGATGAAGAAAACAATACTGATGGTAATGATGGTCCTTCCCCTAATGGCTCTTGCACAAAAGATAAAGCTCAAGAAGGATGTGGTTTTTTTCGATGGAAAGGAAGTCGCCAAGGTCAATACGGAAATGAACGATAACTTCCTTTTCTCGACCGTTTCAGGGGATAAGGCATTCGATGTGGTATTCAAGGGTTTGTCCGCTTCGAATACGGAGGGATTTCAATGGTTGGAACTGACTTCGGCAGATGGGAAGAAAACAGAGGTCCCCTATGAGATTTTGATGACCTCGCTCAGCCAAACAAAATTGATCATCAAACTTCTTAGCGCCAAATATGGTCTAATAACATCCAATGGCATCGATTTGGATAATGTGGCGGAATTTTTTGCTGAGGACAGGGAGGTGTTGAGTGATAAATACGGTAAGTCCGTACTAGCGGCCAGAAATGACCAAGCGGAACGCAAGGCCATAGTGGGCCGCTTCAATCCTTTTGTAAAGGATGATGGGACCATCCTTTTTGGAGGACCTAGGGGTACGAATATTGTCGGCCGTGTGGCCTATGGTAACAACGCCTATAGGGTCAGCGATCTTGATGGTAACACGATCGGGACGGCTACGGGTTGTTCTACCTGTACCACGGTAAAGGCCAAGACCTATACGGATGAGGACTTTGAGTTTGATGATGGTTCCAATACGATGATGAAGGGTCGCTTTTCAAGAAGCTTTGCACAAGTCTTTGTGGAAGAATTGGTGGGACGGGGCTATACATTGGGACATGAGGCCAAGACCTACAAGGAAAATTTAAAAAAGGAAAAGATAAGGGTTGCCAAGGAAAACAGCATCAATTTGTATGGGGTGCCCGGGGTGGTCATCGATGAGGATGGCACCCAATACGAAGGGACCGTCTATGCCATTTTTGAGCCATTGCAGTTGGACCCTACCCAACAGGAGAAGGATTTGTATGATATGAATTCCGTTGACAAATATGGGAAGTTTGTAAGTATCAAGTACCTGAATGAAAAAGGAAAAATGCGCACGAAACGCTTTTCGGCCAAGAACCACATTGAATTCCGGGTATCTGGAGATCATGGGGAAATGGTGTTCCATGGGATGAAGACCAAGGGAAATGCTTTGAAAAAGTTGGCGAATGCCGCCAATTTTGGATTTGATAATTCTTATTTCTACCAAGAGGTATACACCAATGGCAAAAATAGGGTACTTTCCAAACCAGGAAATCCCGATCAGTTTGTATTGAAATTTTCGGATGATGAGGCGAGTTTCATGATCGATGAAAGGGAAAACAAGAAAGTATCCGAAGCCTTGGCAGATTTTATTGATAACTGCAATGCTTTGTCAGAAGATATTAAGAAAGGTCAGTTTGATTTGAGCAACTTTGAAAACCTCAAAACCATTGTGGATGAATATAGTGCCTGCAAATAGTTGAAAGGAATAGAAGCAACTGGCATAATTGAAAATAAAAGGATCGGGTTTATTCCGGTCCTTTCAAGTTTAGGAAAATCTGTTCACCTATTATTGATAAAGTGGAGTATGAAATCCGCCCTTTCCTTAATGGGTACCTTGGGAACTTCAATAAGTTCGTATTGGTAGCCCCGATAAGTTTGGATCATTTTGTTGTAGGTGAATACCGCTTCGTTCCAATCCTGTTTGCGTTGTGCATCGGTATGGTAAATGTCCTTCCATGGGGGCAGGATGAACACGTTGGTATTGTACCTTAGGGTTTCAGCAAGGGTCTTCATTTCCTGTTCTACGGGAATACCTTCCAGTGCAGCATAACATAGGGCATCCAAAAAGCTGCGGTCGAAGAATACGGGGCCGGAGCCCTTGAAATCATTCAGAGTTTTATTGAAACTTTCGACGGAGCGTTGAAACATGGTGTCCATATACTGGAAACGCCGGACATAGTATACCACCCTCGCCGGGTTAAAGTGACCATAGCTGGCCGGACGAAAGTGACCCACCCCCGCCGGGCCAAAGTGACCCACCTTTAGATTAGATCTATCTGTA
>Ga0189276_10132_pt1 | contig 93432 bp, 89 predicted proteins | sample N26A31minimetaG_FD_130321 | JGI IMG/M metagenome (GOLD analysis project Ga0189276, IMG submission 130321) | Marine microbial communities from the Costa Rica Dome - N26 A3-1 mini metaG | ecosystem: Environmental > Aquatic > Marine > Oceanic > Photic zone | place: Costa Rica: the Eastern Pacific... | reverse complement strand
CGGATCCCGTTATCTCTATCGCGATTGCGCCTAAAGACAAAGGTGCCGCTGAAAAACTCGGTGTCGCGCTGGGTAAAATGATCAAAGAAGATCCTTCATTCCGTGTTGAAACGGATGAAGACAGTGGCGAAACCATTATGAAAGGCATGGGTGAGCTGCATCTGGATATCAAAGTCGACATCCTCAAGCGTACTCATAACGTTGACGTCGTCGTCGGTGAGCCGCAAGTGGCTTACCGTGAAACGATTACCCAACGTGTTGAAGACAGCTACACCCACAAAAAACAATCAGGTGGTTCCGGTCAGTTCGGTCGTATCGACTACATCATCGAACCGGGCGAGCCTGGCAGTGGTTTTGCTTTTGAATCAACCGTGACTGGTGGTAACGTTCCCCGTGAATTCTGGCCGGCAGTTGAAGGCGGCTTCAAGAAGATGATGACTAAAGGCGTTCTGGCCGGCTTCCCGCTGCTTGACGTTAAAGTCAATCTGTTCGACGGGTCCTTCCATGCGGTTGACTCCTCAGCTATCGCGTTTGAGCTGGCAGCCATGGGTGGTTTCCGTCAGTCAATTCCAAAAGCGGGTCCACAACTGCTGGAACCAATCATGAAAGTGGATGTGTTCACACCGGAAGATCATGTTGGTGACGTTATTGGTGATCTTAACCGCCGTCGTGGCATGATCAAATCACAAGATGCGGGTGCCACTGGTGTTCGTATCAAAGCGGAAGTGCCGCTGAGTGAAATGTTCGGTTATATCGGCTCGCTGCGTACCATGACTTCTGGTCGTGGTCAGTTCTCGATGGAATTCCTGCACTACCTGCCATGTCCAAGAAATGTGGCTGAGGAAGTTATCAAGGAAACCAAAGAACGCGAAGCTGCCAAGAAATAATCTGATTATTTCTGCACGATTAAAAGGGCTGATTTTATCAGCCCTTTTTTTTGCCCGGCAGATGCCGAATCTTCATTTTGCTGATCCAGTTGGAACCAAGCGTGCTGTTAGAGACCCTATTTAGTATGTAAGGTCTGGATTTAGGGAGCTTGCAATATGGAACTGAAACGGCATGGTTTGAGTATCGGACTGGAACGCTCGGGCGAAAAGTTTTTCCTGTCCCTGAAAGTCAGCGGCAAGCTGACACATGAAGATTATCAGAGCATGATGCCGATGCTGGATGCGGCGCTGGCCGAGATTCGGTCCCCCAGAGTCAATGCTTTTATTGATGCAGTGGAACTGGAAGGCTGGGAAGCCCGGGCTGTCTGGGATGACTTTAGGCTGGCACTGAAACACGGTAATGAGTTCGATAAAGTTGCCATATACGGCTACAAAAAGTGGCAGGCCGTTATTGCCAGACTCAGCAGCTGGTTTATTTCCGGGGAAATCAGGTTCTTTGAAGATCCCAAAAGCGCTTTACAGTGGTTAAACCAATAATCAGACGGAGGTCGCATGACTAAAGTACTTGTGGTTTATTACAGCATGTACGGGCACGTGGAAACGATGGCAAAAGCAGTCGCAGAAGGCGCCGAAAAGGTCGATGGCACTGAAGTGACCGTCAAGCGTGTCGCCGAATTGATGACTGACGAGCAGGCTGAAAAGGCCGGTGCCAAACTGGATCAGGATGCGCCCGTCGCCACACCTGACGAACTTGCTGACTATGATGCCATTATTTTCGGCACGCCTACCCGCTATGGCAATATGTGCGCCCAGATGCGTCAGTTCCTGGATCAGACCGGTGGACTATGGGCCAAAGGCAAACTGATCGGTAAGGTCGGTAGTGTCTTCACTTCTACAGGCAGTCAGCATGGTGGTCAGGAAACGACGCTCACCTCATTTCATACCAATCTGTTTCATTTCGGTATGGTGGTGGTCGGGGTGCCTTATTCGGTCTCTGAATTGACGAACATGGATGAGATTACCGGCGGCACGCCTTATGGTGCCAGCACCATTGCCGGCGGTGACGGCAGCCGGCGACCTTCAGACAATGAACTGGCCATTGCCCGTTTTCAGGGTGAGCATGTGAGCAAAGTCGCTAAAAGGCTCAGCGTCGGGCTGGATTAATCAATGCCTTTCATGACTTGGTGACGGTTCCCGCAAAGGCTGATCTGGCAGCTTTGCGGGAGCTATGCTTGCCTGCTTGATTGGCTGGAAACCCTGATTTCAGTCTATGCTGAAGCTGAATATTTTAATTCAGGCAGTGTTTTCATATAATCAAAAGCTTCGGAGTGTAGCTCAGCCTGGTAGAGCACTGCCTTCGGGAGGCAGGGGTCGGAGGTTCGAATCCTCTCACTCCGACCAGATAGCTCCACGCGTTTATCCCTCATCCATAAACAGATAAGTCGTAGATAAAGTTTTTCTTGTAGCGGATGAGCTGGCATTTTTCTACTTTTAAATCATCACCGGTCTTGCTATAAGTGAATAGCGAAACCCGATTACATCAGGGCGTATCCTGGTTCTGGAGCAGCCACTTATTCATGGGTAGAGGAGCGCTGTAATGAGTCCCGATTTTCAGTACCACCGTCTGGATAAGGATCAGGTGGTTTGCCTGCTGGTTGATCACCAGTCCGGTCTGACCAATCTGGTGCATGATTTCTCGCCAGATGATTTCAAAAATAATGTGCTGGCGCTGGCCGACTGTGCTAACTATTTCAAGCTGCCAACGATTCTGACCACCAGTTTTGAAGACGGCCCCAACGGCCCACTGGTGCCGGAACTCAAAGCCCTGTTTCCCGATGCACCTTATATTGCACGGCCCGGCAATATCAATGCCTGGGATAATGAAGACTTCGTCAACGTGGTAAAAGCGACCGGTAAAAAGCAGTTACTGATCGCTGGTATCGTGACTGAGGTGTGTGTCGCTTTCCCGGCCTTGTCGGCGCTGGAGGAGGGTTACGAGGTCTTTGTTGTTACCGATGCTTCAGGCACTTTCAATAAGACCACCCGTGATGCGGCCTGGATGCGGATGTCACAGGCAGGCGCTCAGATGATGACCTGGTTCGGTGCTGCCTGTGAACTGCATCGTGACTGGCGAAATGACGTGGAAGGGCTGGGCACTTTATTTTCCAACCATCTGCCAAATTACCGTTGTTTAATGACCAGTTACAATGCCACACAAAAATAGGATGGACTCAGCTTGATAACACGCCTGCTACTGATTTTTATGGCATTGATAATGTCTGCCTCCATTCATGCAGACAATAAGCACCCGGGTGTAGACGACGTGGCGCTGGGTGACGTCGCACTGAAGCAAATTCATCCCGATGTCTGGGTACATGTCTCAAGCTGGGAGTTTGAAAATGGCATGCGTTATCCCTCCAATGGCTTGATTGTCCGTCAGGACAGGGCATTGTTTCTGATCGACCCCGCCTGGGGTGAAAAAGCGACAGAGTCACTGCTGAAAGCCATTGATGAACAGATCGGCCTGCCGGTGAGATTGGCGCTGTCAACTCATTTTCATGATGATCGGGTGGCCGGTGATGAAGTACTGAAAGCCCACGGTATCAAAGTCTATGCCTCCGCACTGACACGTGAACTGGCCGCTGAGACGGGGAATATTGTGCCAGAGGCTGTTTTGACTGAAGTGGGTACAGTAGGGGACGCCATCTCGCTGGGACCGCTGGAAGTCTTTTATCCGGGCCCCGGCCACACCCGGGATAATCTGGTCGTTTATGTGCCTGAGGCTGATATCCTTTTTGGCGGCTGTGCAATTCACGAAGCAGGGCGTGATAATGCCGGTAATACCAAAGATGCCGATCTGAGAGCATGGCCAGAATCACTGCAACGTGTGCAGACACGCTATCCGGAAGTCAGACTAGTGATTCCCGGCCACGGTGAACCTGGTGGCCCCCAACTTCTGAACCATTCCATTGCACTGGTCAGGCAGGCACAGTGAGGAGACAGAATACGAACTTGTTTGATAATAAGCTCCGATATTATCAGCTGACGGTCATTTTCAGCATTCTGTTTGCTCTGCTTGGCTTTTCTTACAATGTCTGGCGGATGGAAGTGTCAGAGCAAAATAACAACATCCGTACTGCCGGCTTTGAAATTCTGATTAACCTGGCTTCGCTTGAACAGCTTATCTATGCTGCACATTACGATGGTGACTTTCAGCAAGGCAGTCCCAGAAAAGGCTGGGTATTGGTGGGTTTGATTAACGATTTGAGCACACTGACCGACACAGCCGTTGCTGACAAAAGTGATGAGCTCAAGCGTCTCTGGTCAGGAAGCTGGGATAAAATCGGTCATGATCAGGCGGCTGTCGATGCTCTCGTCAGTTCGATCGATGAAGTCAGGGCAGAGCTCAAAAGATTACTCATATCCCTTGATTAGCTGATCAGTCAAATTGCCAGCGTATCCAGCCCAGAAAGACATTGCCTTTGTTTCGCAACCCCGGAACATAAGTGGCCTGGAAGGTCAGGTCCTTATATCCTATTGAGCCCAGCGGCAGTACATAGGGCACAGGCACATAATGCCAGTTATCACGTAGGGTAATCCCGGCAGTGAGGCCCAGCCCCAGGCGAAAGTCCTGATGCTGTTGCAATGGATGCCAGATTTTTTCGTAGCCATAGCCGCCGACCGGCTCCCACTCATCCAGAGAATCACGGAATACCATTAAGTAAAGTCCATGCCAGTCACCTTCTGCATCATATCGCGTCAAACCGTAGCCGGCGCCCCAGGCATTTTCGTTATATTCCTTACGGCGCTCACTGTCCCAGGCAAACGGCAGGTGCCAGCTGAATAAGGGAAGGTAGAGTTCATGATGACTGGGAGATTGCCAGGTCCGGCTACTATTGGATATGAGTCGATCCCACAAAATAACAGGGAAGGGATCGTCGGCTTTTGTGTTATCCGCGCTTTCCTCTGCATAAACGGGGAAAACCATCATTAATAAGATCAAAGCCTGTTTTTTTAGTTGCATAGTCAGTCTCCTACGGATGTGACTATCTGAATTGATATTACGTCAGAAACTATGTCGATTGAAGTGCGTCGAAAACTGGAATGCCCATAGGCGGCTCAATCTGTTCAAACGACAACTGCTGAAATAAAAGGAGAAGTGGTGATGTTCAATCAGGCCCTCAATCAGTCAGTCAATTTTATGATCTTGCTCATGTTGATGGGATTTTTAAGTATGGCTACTACAGCCTCTGCCGAGGGGGATTTAACCCGGCAGGAACCAATAGCGCTGGAAGTGCAGCTTGGCGTTGGTAATGAACACCGGTTTGCGCCCAGTCATCTGGAGTTTGAAACAGGAAAGCTGTACAAGCTGGTGCTAATCAATAACAGTGAAGTCAAACATTATTTCACCTCCTATGGTCTCGCAAAGCGTGTGTTTTCGCGCAAGGTACAGGTGATGAAGGAAACGGAGGGAGAACTCAGCCGAACAGCTGAAATCAAAGGTGATATCAGTGAAATCGAGGTATTTCCGGGGCATCGCGTGGAGTGGTGGTTTGTACCCGTGCAAACCGGCGAATTGGATGATCTGCATTGCCACGTTGATGACGAAGCATCAGGTATGACCCATTCGGAACTTGGTATGACGGGCAGTATTAGCATCCGCTGATGTCAGTAGTTATTAATTGACCAGACTTTGAATCGGTGCTGGAATCCGACCACCCAACCGCACGAATCGGTTTTCCTGATCGCCCAGGTTGACTTCCATCACTGGACCCTCTCCCAACAGGCCACCGAAAACGACATGATCACCGGCCTTTTTGCCAGGTGCGGGGATGAGGCGAGCCGCTGTGGTTTTCTTATTAATGACACCGATGGCCATCTCGTCGGCAATAATCGCCGACAGCATTTCAGCAGAGGTATCACCTGGCAGGGCAATCATATCGAGACCTACCGAGCACACCGCAGTCATTGCTTCCAGCTTTTCCAGCGACAGCGTGCCTTCAGCTGCAGAGCGGGCAATAGTCAGATCTTCACAGACCGGAATAAAGGCGCCGCTGAGACCGCCCACATGAGAGCTGGCAAAAGCGCCGCCTTTTTTCACAGCATCATTCAGCATGGCGAGAAATGCCGTGCTACCCGGAGCCCCAATCGCCGGCAGACCGATGGCTTCGAAGATTTCACCCACACTGTCATTCTCATTGGGCGTGGGAGCCAGAGACAGGTCAACAATGCCGAAAGGCAATCCCAGGATCTGCGCTACTTCCCGACCGACCAGTTCACCGGCACGGGTGAGGCGTGCAGCGGTTTGTTTAATGACATCGGCCGCGCGGCTCAGGTCAAGGTTTTCGTCCTCCACCATTGCCCGTTGCAGCGCCGCTTTCACCACACCGGGACCACTGACACCGACACTGACCACCGCATCAGCTTCACCGATGCCGAGATAAGCGCCTGCCATAAACGGCACATCCTGCGGGATATTGGCAAATACCACCAGTTTGGCGGCGGCCAGACCATCATCGTCGGCAGTCATCTCAGCCGCTTGTTTGATGATCACCCCCATGCGTTTAATGGCATCCATATTAAGTCCGGCACGGGTGCTGGCAACGTTCACCGAGGAACAGACTCGCTGGCTTTCAGTTAAAGCCTGTGGAATGGCGTCAATGAGCGCCTGATCGCCACGGCTCATGCCTTTCTCAACCAGCGCACTGAAGCCACCGACAAAATCGACACCGAGTTCGATCGCCGCTTTATCCAGTGTCAGCGCAATCGCTACCATTTGGTCAGCATTGAAAGGGGCGCCCACCACACCGATGGGGCTGACCGAAATACGCTTGTTGGCGACTTCGATACCGTAGCGGCGTTCAATCCGGTTGCAGGTTGCGACCAGTTGCCCCGCAGTACGGGTAATTTTGTCGTAAATCTTGCGCTTGAATGTCTCAATATCGTCACTGACGCAGTCGGTTAAATTGATGCCGACCGTGACAGTACGGAGATCCAGATTTTCCTCACGGACCATTTGCAAGGTGGAAATAATGTCTTTTGGCGTAAGCATGCTGTTTCCTGGATTAGCGGCAGTTAGTTGAGAATATTGCTGACAGATTCGAAAATCTTGCGATGCTGGACGTTGATTTCCAGATCCAGCCTGCTGGCAATCGCATCGAATGCATCACGTAGATCGTTCATGACGGTGGCACGAGGCACATCCACTTCAAACACCATCAGATTGTCCATCGGGTTTTTGCCACCTTTGAAAATGGCCTGGATATTGGTGATATTGACGCCGTGCTTAAACAGTTCGTCGGCCATTTCGGCCACCAGACCCTGGCGGTCGGGTCCAATTGCGGTCACGATATAGGGTTGTGTTTCCGGCTTGTTCCGATGCCAGTCTGAAGGTTCTGCCTGCCAGGGATGGACGCGAATATACAAGTTCATTCCCTGACTTTGTTCCTGCAGTGACTGTTGCAGTTTTTCGGCACTGTCATCCTCGGCCAGATTGACCATCAAAAGCGCACCAAAAGCATTGTCGAGCAGGGTCTGGCTCAGGTTTTCAATATTGCCATTGTGCTGTTTGATGACAGTGGCAACCTTGGCCATGATGCCGGGCTGATCACTGCCCAGAACGGAAATTAAAACTTTATTCATTGCTGCAATTCCAAAGGCTTAAAGCTGAACGAAACAGGCCGTATCATGGGATACAGACCGGGCGCAAAACACAGGTTCAGCGTTTGGCAATAATCCAGACGGCATGCACTATACCCGGGATATAGCCCAGTAACGTTAATAGAATATTGAGCCAGAAGGCGCCGCCCAGACCGACTTGCAGAAACACGCCCAGTGGCGGTAGCAGGATGGCGATAAGAACCCGGACAAAATCCATGAAAATCTCCTGTTTTTACAGTTTTAGTAGCCCTGAATACGAGACCATACCAAGCCAATCAGCCAGCCGATCAACATCACTGCCAGCGCCAGAATGAAAACGATAGCCAGGATAAATGCGACATTTTCCAGCAAGGAGCGGCGAACTGTTTTTTGTGGTGTTTTCTCATAGTGCGCCAGCAGCTCACTGTTTTTCTGGTTGGCTTTCCAGACAAAATCAAACAAATCACCGACCAACGGCAGACTGCCTACACCGGTATCAATGAGTACATTAATCACCATTCTGAACAGGACCGGTCGCGGTACGCCCAGTTGATTGGCTTTTATGACAATCAGCGAGGCCAGAAGGCCGCTTATAAAGTCACCCAGGCCCGGAATCAGGCCAATAAAGCCGTCCAGCCCGATACGGTAGCCACCCGGGAGTGTAATGCTGTTATCGAGTAGCCAGCTCAGTTTTTCATGAAAGCGTCGTTTTGCGGTCATTCCTCATCCGGTGCTGCATCTTCGGCCAGTTCGGCCAGAATCTGCTGCATATCCTCCGGCAAATCTACCTGCCAGCTGACCTCTTCACCGCTGCTTGGATGTTTGAAGCCTAACACACCGGCGTGCAAAGCCTGGCGCCGAAAGCCCTGAATCGCTTCACGGCATTGTTCCGACATGCCCTTGGGAATTTTGAAGCGACCGCCGTAGACCGGATCGCCGAGTAAGGGATGACGAATATGTGCCATATGCACGCGGATCTGGTGCGTGCGACCGGTTTCCAGTTTGCAGCGGATATGCGTATGGGCACGGAAGCGCTGCTCGACCCGGTAATGGGTCACGGCGGGTTTGCCGCCCTGGCTTATCGCCATGCGTTTGCGGTCGATATGATGACGACCAATGGGCTCATCGACGGTGCCACCGGCAGTCATCACGCCGACGGCAATAGCCTGATACTCTCTCACCACAGTGCGGGCTTGTAACTGCGACACCAGGGAATTATGCGCCTGCAGTGTTTTGGCCACCATCAGCAAACCGGTGGTGGCCTTGTCGATGCGGTGAACAATCCCGGCGCGGGGGATATTCGCCAGCTGAGGGGCATGGGCAAGCAGAGCATTGACCAGCGTGCCCTGATGATTGCCGGCGCCGGGATGGACGACCATGCCGGCCGGTTTATTGAGAATGATGACGTCTTCATCCTCATAAACAATATCCAGAGAAATCGATTCCGCTTTCCAGCTCTCATCCTGAATGACCAGCGTGGTGTTGATGGTCACCTGCTCACCGCCGGAAACACTGTCGCGCGGACGAAGCTGATTTTGATTAACACTGACATCACCCGCCTTAATCCACTTTGTCAGCTGACCGCGGGAGAACTCCGGAAACATTCTGGCCAGTGCCTGGTCAAGACGCATGCCGTTGAGCTCTTCGGGGATAAAATCATCGAGTTGAATTTTTTCTGACATAGTAAACGGGTAAAAGGCCATTGGCAGGTGATTAAATGGCAATTATAACGTAGGCTAAGCTTAGCGTTTGAATTAGGAGAACAGAATGTCGCTTTCTCGGCTGACACTGGCTGTTTTTTTATTGCTGACGGGGTTCAATTTGCAGGCGGAAGGGCGTAATGCGGCCCTGCTCGCCTCCAGTTGCGCTGCCTGTCACGGTACCCAGGGCCATAGTGTCGGTGGCACGCCCAGTCTGGCCGGTCTCGACCGGCTCTATTTCATCGAACAGATGCAGCAGTTTCAGCGTGGTGAGCGGCCTGCCACCGTGATGATGCAGCATGCCCGCGGCTATAGCGAAGAAGAAATTCGTCTGCTGGCGGATTATTTCTCCAAACAGAAATAATTACGTCCGCAGATTACGCGGATTAATGCAGATTTCCGGATAAGAAAAATGAAGATGCAGCTTACATGCTTATCCGGGAGACTGAGGAATCCAGGGCTTATTGATCTTCCATATTCTCAACAGAGGCGGAGATAAAAGTTCAATAAGCCCCGGCACGCCAGACGCAAATTCATGAGCCAACTCAAACTGGCTGCAAAAAACTGCCCGGAATCTCTGCAATGAATCTGCGACCATCTGTGTAATCTGCGGATAGCTTGATTTATCGCGGCTGGCACTGTTTGCAATAGTAGGTTGCCCGTTGTGCCTGACGAATACAGAGAATCGGCTGCTGGCAGCTCAGACAGGGCTGATCCTGACGCCCATAAACATGCAGTTCCTGGCTGAAATAACCGGGTTTGCCATCACTTTTACGAAAGTCACGCAGCGTGGTGCCGCCTGCCAGTAAGGCCTTATCCAGTACCAGTTTGATGGCATCCACCAGTTTCTGCATTTTAGCTTTACTGATTTTGCCGGCCGCTTTGGCCGGATGAATGCCTGCCAGAAACAGGGCTTCATTGGCATAGATATTACCGACGCCGACCACAATTTCGCCGTTCATAATAAAGCTTTTGATATTGCTGCTGCGGCCTTTGGCGCGTTGATACAGATAATCGCCGTCAAAAGCCTCTGATAAGGGCTCCGGGCCCAGGTGAGTCAGTAGGGGATGCTGATCAATGTTGTCCTCAGACCAGAGCACCGCACCAAAACGTCTCGGATCGGTCAACCGCAGGACTTTGCCGTTACTGAAAAAGATATCGACATGATCATGCTTGGCGATATTGTCGTCATTATCCAGCACCCGCAAGCGGCCGGACATGCCCAGATGAATCATTAAAGTGCCACGGTCGCATTTTAATAAGAGGTATTTGGCTCGGCGTGCCACCTGATGCACCTGCTGGCCGTTGATTAATGTTTCCAGACCATCCGGCACTGGCCAGCGCAGACCACGATGACGCACGGTCATTTTACTGATGGTTTCACCCTCGACAAAGGGTTGGATACCACGTCGCGTGGTTTCAACTTCGGGTAATTCAGGCATGGTTTATTTTTTCAAAAGCGAGGGTAATAACTGATTCCGCAGTGCTAGCGGGAAATCATATTGCAGCTGGAGGGCCGGGTTGATCAGATGCAAGGTTTGTCCACTCTGACGCATTACCAGTTGCATCGGCTGTGGCTTATCATCAAGCCAGAGCTGAATTTGCGGTTCAGCCAGCGTATTGAGTTCGTCTTGATCGAGATAGCGTACCTGCATGGCATAAGCATGCTGCCAGCTGTCTACCAGGGTTTTCATCTTGTCGGCGCTGAGTTCGCCTGTTTCACTCTGCCACTGACCGTCTTGCAGCATAAAACGGAACAGGGTGTCAGTATCCGGACCTGCAGGTATTATCAGCCGTCTTAGCTGGCTGGTTTCAGGAATCAGGCGATTATCAACAAAACTGCCGGCCGATGCGGTCAGCAATGGGGTGACATCATCCTGCACCAGAAATATCATGCCCTGATGCAGCACATAACGGTTCTCGCTCAGCGATTCCACACCGCCAAAGGCGAACTTTTCGCTGTTCATACTCAAAATCACATCCGGGTTGCTGAGTCCAAACTGGTTCAGTGCAGCCTGATCCATCGGCTGGAACTCACCATGCACCGGCGCTTTAAGCAGGCTCAGTAACAGGTTGATACGGGTCGGATTGGCGCGGGCATTAAACGGTTCGGTCAGCACCCACTGGCTTTGGTGCCGCTCAAGTCGAAGATTGACCTTACCGTCGCGTTCAATCTGAATCACGTCGATGGCTTCGGTTTCGAGTGAGGACAGTGTCGAAGTTTGCTGCTGGTCGACAGCTTGCTCCCGCTGTGACAGCCACAGCAGGGCAATCACGATTGCCAGTAAAACCAGATTGGTCAGATAGCTGCTTTTCATCGGCGTCGTCTCCGCCACCAGATAGCCAGGCCGGTTGCCAGTAGTAATAAGGGTATCACCAGCAGGAAGCCAAAGCCGATAATTATTGTCTGGCCGCGGCTCAAATCAAGCTGAGTGCCGACACTGGTTTTGACCGGGATCTCAATCAGCTTGTCATCAGCAGCCAGCCAATTGGCGAGTGCCATCGCTAAATCCAGATTCGCCGCATTGCCGATATAGGCATTAGTGGCGAAATCACTGTCACCAATCACAGCAATCCGCTGTTGCTTCTCACCGTCAGTGAGCCGGGTGAGCGCATGGCCCAGCGAAACAGGTCCTGATACATCTGCGCCGGAATCATAGGCCTGTGATGCCAGGTTGCTCTGATTAATCGGTGTCGACTCGACCCAGGCGCCGGGCTGACTGCGCAGTAGATTGAGATAGTTCCAGTCACTATTATTCTCAAACTGCTCAGTCTTTTGCATGGCAACCGCATCAGCCAAAAGCGAAACACTGACAACTGCCTGACCAATCGGATGGTTGGCATAATCACTGATCAGAACAAAGCGTGGATCGTCGAGGCCAAGGCTGACAGAGGTCGGGTCCATCACCGTACCGGAAATAAACTCGATGCCAAGCATTTCACTCAGAGGCGCTAATGAGTCGGTTTGAGCCGGATCAGCCATCCAGAGCAAATTACCGCCTTGATTCAGATAGTCTTTAACCAGCGCGACCTCGCCCGGCAACCAGTCACGGGTAGGGCTGGCAATAACGACAGCTGCGGTGTTCGCAGGTATCTGAGGGGTGCTGATGAGGTTCTGGGCCTGCAATTTAAAGCCCTGACTTTCCAGTTGCCTGGCCCAGGTATCGAGACTGAAGTTATTTTTTTCAAACAGGCTGCGTTCGCCATGACCCTCGATAAACACCAGCCACTGTTGTTGCTGGCGGGAGACACTAATCAACGCATTGGTCAGGGATTGTTCGGATAAGTCCTTCACGTGTTGACTCTGATCGTTACGGCTTACGATCATTTCTCCCTGTTGCTGAATATTCAGCTCCCGCACCAGATCAGGAGAAAAATTGGGATCGACATAACTGACATCAATCTTATCCGTGTGGCGCTGATAGCGCTTGAGCAGATCCACTACCGCCTGGCGGTATTGATAGTCGGGACTGACAAAAACCTGAATGCGGATATTGTTCTCAAGACTGGCCAGTAACTGCAGGCTGCTCTCTGACAGGGTATGGCGCGCGTTAGCGGTCCAGTCGAATTGGCGGTTATGATCGACAGTCAGTTTGGCGAGCAGAATGATCACGGCAATCAGCAACAGATAGAAGAGGGCTTGTTGCAGCCGGAATAAGCGTTGTGTGCGTCGGGTAATTTTCATAGCGGGCTAAGGTCAGTCCAGTCGTTCTCTGTCCAGTCGGCGAATCGTCAGCAGAATAAACGTCACGATAACAATGAGATAAAAACTCAAATCCTGTGTGTTTAGCTGCCCCCGTGTCATGGGTTCAAAGTGACTCAGCAATGACAGCCAGCTCAACACCGAAAAGCCCGCAGCGCTGTTGCCGGCCCAGTCGATAATCCAGAGCAGAAACAGCAGGGCAAAGGTAGTGACTGCCGCAATGGTGGGCTGGCGCGTCAGCGACGACATATAAATGCCGATGGCGGTAAAGCTGGCAATGAGCAGCACCAGCCCCAGCATGCCGGCACTGAGCTGATACCAGTCGAGATGGGTTCCAATGCTAAGGGAGAAGGGCATCAGCATTGTCAGCAAGGCAATCAACAGGAAAAAAGTCAGGTTACCCAGGTATTTTCCCAAGACAATCTGACTCATACTCAGGGGCGCAGATGCCAGCAGTGGCAGCGTTTCATTGCGCCTCTCCTCTGCGATAGTCCGCATGGTAAGCAGGGGCGTTATCAGCAAAAGAATGATCGCGGCATTGCTGAGCAGCGGCATGGCGACCATTTCAGTGACGCCGGGCGCACCGGGTATCGCTGAAATACGGGCCTGAATGCTGCTGAAATAGTCGATATGAGTCAGAAAGAGGTAGGCCAGCAATAACTGCGTCAGTGCCAGCATGACCCAGGCCAGCGGTGATAAAAACAGGCGATGAAGTTCGTTGCGGGCGATATTAAACATCAGTTTCTTCTTTCTGAATAATCTTCATAAATACCTCTTCCAGTGAACGCTGCTCAGGCATCAGTGTGGTCAGGCGCCAGTTGTCACTGACCGCGCGTCTGAGCAGGGCCTGAGTCGGGTTATTATCGGGCCGGTAATGCAGGACGTGGCGCTGGAGACTAATGGTTTCTACCGAACTGACCCCCTCAACCTGTTGCAGAAAATCGGCTGCCAGAGGCTGCTCAAATTCAACCAGCAGGGTATGGGCCTGCATCTGCAGACTCAGCTGGTCAATCTTATCGTTAAACAGCAACTGGCCCTGAGAGATGATCTGTACCCGGTCACACAGCATTTGCACTTCGGGCAGGATATGCGTCGACAGGATCACACTGTGCTCATCAGCAATCTCACGGATTAACTGACGGATTTCGCGGATTTGGATGGGATCCAGTCCTGACGTCGGTTCATCCAGAATCACCACCGAGGGTGAATGAATAATGGCCTGGGCAATGCCGACCCGCTGCTGAAAGCCTTTGGACAGATTAGCGATAAGGCGGTGAGCTACCTCTGTCAGGCCGCAGCGGGCCATGGCGGTATCCACGGCGGCTGTCTGCTGCTTACTCTCAATCTGATTAAGGCGGGCGCAAAAACGCAGAAATTCTGTGACCGTGAGTTCTTTATACAGTGGTGGGGTTTCCGGCAGGTAACCGATATGGGCTTTGGCCAGGCCGGGTTTATCCAGCAGGTCAATACCATTGATATTAATTTCGCCATGATCCGGTGCCAGATTGCCGGTCAGCATGCGCATGGTGGTGGATTTGCCGGCCCCGTTGGGGCCCAGAAAACCGACAACCTCACCCTGATTCACACTGAAGCTGACATCATCAACAGCGACTTTGCCACCAAAATAGCGTGACAGCTGTGTGGCTTCCAGCAGTATCTTATTACTCATAGTGTCAGATGACTTCCCTCGCTTTCATAGTCCACTCCACAGCCTGAATATATTGCTCACTGAATACTTCCAGCGAGGCATGCTGTTCGCTGATATCTGCCCACAGGCCCTGTTCATATCGAACCACGTCATGCAGCAGCGCGCCCAGATCGCCCTCGTGGTGTTTCAATGCCTGTTTGGTCGCATCACTCATAGGCAATGGGTCGATGATATCTGCCATCGGGCGATTCAGCATGGCATCAATGGTTGAAAACAGTCCGACCATAAAGCCGCTTTCTGCACTGCAATCATAGGCAGCGGATAGTGACTCGCACATTTTGGCGCGAATCAGCGAGTAGTCAAGCAACTCTTTGGGGGTATAGTCAATCTCGCTCATCACAATCAGTGTGGTCCAGGTTTTAATGGCCTTGAGACCCAGGATGACCAGCCCTTCACGGATAGAGTTAATTTTTCTTGGCAGTGATAAAGCGGCTGAGTTGAGTAATCGCAGTAGTTTGTAGCTGAGGCCGGCGTCTTTACTGATGAGTTCATCAATTTCTTTGAACTCGACATCAGACTCCTGCAGTTTCTGAATGATCTGCAACAAAACAAACTGGTTGTCGGGAATAGGGCTGTCTTCAATAATATCCGGACGGCAGAAAAAGAATCCCTGGAAATAATCAAAACCCAGCTCATAACAAAGCTCATAGTTTGTCAGTGTTTCAACTTTCTCCGCCAGCAGCTTGATATCGTATTGTCGCAGTTCGGTCACATGTTCCCGCAATGTTTCGTCATCCAGCATCAACACGTCGACTTTGACAATAGAGGCGAGTTCGATCAATGGTCTCAGGGATTCATGGTAGACAAAATCATCCAGCGCAATCTGATAGCCCTGCTGTTTGAGTTTTCTGATGCCCTGCAACAGCTCATCATCTACCTCAATATCCTCCAGCACTTCCAAAACCACTTTGTTCTGACTGGCAGGAATCGGCTCATCATTGAGGATAAAGGAGCGCGTCAGGTTGATGAAGGCAATGTTCTCGCCAATAACACGGTCAATGCCCAGTTCCAGAAAGGCATAATTGATGACCCGGCTGGTGGCGACATCGGCTGAGAAATTGCCGAAATCTGCCTTGGAATGATGACCGGCACCGCGGAACAGCAACTCATAGCCGTAGAGTTGATATTGTCGATCAAAAATGGGTTGGCGGGCGATGACAACCGATGTTGGGTTAATGCTCTGGGCCATGCTTTGGTTTTCCTGTCGTTTGCCAACATCATAGCTCAGCTGACGCGCACAAAAAAACCCGCATCAGCGGGCTTTTTGCTAAGCATTGTTCAAGTTGGAATTACTTGATTTTTGCTTCTTTGTACATCACATGCTTGCGTACAACGGGATCAAACTTTTTGATCTCCATTTTTTCAGGCATGGTGCGTTTGTTTTTGTCGGTGGTATAGAAGTGACCAGTACCAGCAGACGAAACGAGTCTAATTTTATCACGCATGTCTTATCTCCTAGATTTTTTCGCCGCGAGCACGCATTTCAGTCAGGACAACATCGATGCCTTTCTTGTCGATGATGCGCAGACCGTGGTTGCTGACACGCAGTTTTACCCAGCGGTTTTCAGACTCGACCCAAAAACGGTGAGATTGAAGGTTGGGTAAAAAACGACGTCTTGTTTTGTTGTGAGCGTGCGAAACGTTGTTACCGCTCATTGGGCGTTTGCCCGTTACCTGACATACTCTGGCCATTTTAGAACCTGCTCCTGATGAACTTTACTCTTCGCAGGGTTCCAACCAAGGCCCCTGCCTGCATCTATTAAAGCCGGACTTTATACCATAGAAGCTTTAAGATGTGTAGTGAATTTATGATTGTACCGGTGTAAGTCCCATCATGGCGAGTCTGTCTTCCAGCAGCTCCATATTCAGGACACCGATTTTGCGCATGACTATTTCGCCTTCAGGGGAAATCAGAAAGTGGGTCGGCGTCACCCGCACATTATCGAAGGCCGTACTGATATCACCGGTCTCATCCCAGGTGATGAGATAGGGCAGTCCTTTCTGCTCGCGCATGGCCTGGATATGTTCCGGGTAATCATGCGACATTGCCACACTGATCATGGCAAGCCCCTGATCGGCATACTCCTCATGCAGCGCAATCAGCTCGGGCATTTCCTTGATGCAGCCGGGGCAGTCAGTGGCCCAGAATATCATCAGAATGGGCTGGCCCTTGTAGTCTGCCAACTGATGCTGACCCCCATCAATATCAGTGAAACTGATATCGGGCATGGGCTCGCCCGATGTCGGCAGCATTAGATAAGTGGCGATGCCGGCAACGCCAGCAAGTAATACGATAAGCAGTTTTTTCATGTCGTTAAAGTCAGTTGTCCCAGCGTTTCAGTCAGCTTGAGATTTTCCCGGTAATCGACCGGACAATCAATCACGGTGACGGTGTCACGTTCCAATGCTTCCTGCAAAATCGGCATCAGTTGCCCGGTCTCTTCCACTCTGACACCGACGGCCCCGAAAGATTGCGCATATTGAACAAAATCCGGATTGGTAAATTCAACATGGCTGGTGCGGCCGAATTCATTTTTCTGTTTCCATTCAATCAGGCCGTAACTGGCATCATTCCAGATTAAAATCACAACCGGAATATGCAGCCGCATTGCGGTCTCGATTTCCTGCGAGTTCATCATAAAGCCGGCATCGCCGGTTACAGCAACCACTTTTCGCTCTGGGTAAGCGAGTTTGGCAGCAATCGCGCCGGGCACTGCGATACCCATACTGGCAAAACCGTTAGAGATAATACAGGTGTTGGGATATTCACAACGGAACATCCGTGACATCCACATCTTATGAGCGCCGACATCACAGATGACGATATCTTCCAGATCCATGGCGGTACGTAAATCCCAGATGATTTTCTGCGGTTTGACCGGGAACTCGGTATCGTCACGATGCAGGTTCATTTCCTCGATTAGACTGTCACGCAAAATGCGCAGTGCTTTGCCTTCATGCGGCGTAGTCAGTGCCGCCAGCCGGTTCAGACTGTGACGCAGGTTGCCGACAATGCCCAGCACCACACTGTAATGGGCATCAACCTCGGCATGGGTACTGTCGATGTGAATAATGGTGCGATCCCGTGACGGATGCCAGAGATAGGGGTGGTATTCGACCATGTCGTAGCCAATGCAGATAATCACATCGGCACTGGCAAAACCACAGTTGGCATAGTCGTTCGACTGAAGGCCGACACTGCCCAGCGCCATCGGATGGCGGAACGGAATCACCCCCTTGGCCATGAAGGTGTTGGCGACCGGAATCTTCAGCTTTTCGGCGAATTCAGCCAGTTCTTCGCTGGCATTGGCTCTGACGACACCGTTACCGGCGAGAATAATCGGGTTTTTGGCATTGGAAATAATTTCAGCGGCGCGTTCAATATGTTCAGCGGCTGGCTCCGGCGGCGTCGCATGTTTAACCCGCAGCGGCTGGTCATCAATTTCCATTTCGGCAATATTTTCCGGAAACTCGATAAAACAGGCGCCGGTTTTTTCAGTCTGAGCAACTTTGAACGCCTTACGCACAATCTCGGGGATCACTTCCGGGCTGACGATGCGAGTCGCGTACTTGGTTATGGGCCGGAACATTGCTTCCAGATCCAGCACCTGGTGGGATTCTTTATGCAGGCGACGGGTTGAGGCCTGGCCGGCAACCGCAATCAAAGGCGCATGATCCATATTGGCATCTGCGACACCGGTAATCAGATTGGTGGCACCGGGACCGAGTGTGGCAATACAGACCCCGGCACGGCCGGTAAGGCGGCCATAGACATCGGCCATAAACGCTGCGCCCTGCTCATGGCGGGTAGTGATAAAGCGGATGCTGGAATCCAGCAGGGCATCCATCACATCCAGATTTTCCTCGCCGGGAATGCCGAACAGGTATTCGACGCCCTCATTTTCCAGCGCTCTGATAAACAGTTCTGCGGCTCTCATGCAGCGGCTTCCTTTTACCGTTGGGTGATTGTGCTGCAAGGATAGCAGATAATAATCGGCTGTTTCGGGGATGGGAAATGGTTAACCACAGAGGCACAGAGGACACGGAGGCTTTCAGCGTTATCCGCAGATTACGCCGATTTTCACAGATGAAGAAATAGTTTATCGGAGTCCTCATGCAGCAAAGTTGCTAATGGTTTATAGCCTGTACACTTTGGTATTGCCTGATGCTATTCGGGTGATGACTGAAAAGTATCGTCACGTCGTTACCGATGAATACCAGATCAACTTCTCTCAGAATAATCTGCGTAATCTGCGGATAAATAAATCATCTCTTTTCTCCGTGACCTCTGTGCCTCTGTGCCTCTGTGGTTAAAAACAAAAAAGGGGCCGAAGCCCCTGTAGATGTCAGCGTTTATTTGAACGCTTCCGGCATACGGGTATGCCAGTCGCTTTCCTGCTGATATTTGTGCGCGACATTAAGCAGACGGGCTTCGTCGAAGTAATTACCGATGATTTGCAGACCCACCGGCATCCCCCCGATAAAACCGGCCGGGATCGAAATGCCGGGCAGACCCGCCAGATTCACGTTGATGGTGTAAATATCTTCCATGTACATCGCGACCGGGTCGTCGGTTTTTTCACCGAAGCGAAACGCGGGTGTCGGCGCTGAAGGGCCCATGATCACATCAACCTCTTCATAAGCTTTGAGGAAGTCGTCACGAATCAGGCGACGGCACTGCTGCGCTTTCAGGTAATAGGCATCGTAGTAACCGGCAGACAGCGCATAGGTACCGATCATGATGCGGCGCTTCACTTCGTCACCGAAACCTTCGCCGCGGGAACGGGTGTAAAGATCCAGCAGGTCTTTCGGATCGTCAGCGCGGTGGCCGAAACGCACGCCGTCCATTCGTGACAGGTTGGAAGAACATTCCGCCGGTGCCACCACATAGTAGGTGGGTACGGCAAGATGCGTATTGGGCAGGGTAATTTCTTTCAGCTTGGCGCCCATGGCTTCGTATTGCTTAATCGCCGCTTCAACAATTTCAGCAACCTGAGGGTTCAGTCCCTCACCGAAATATTCCTTGGGCAGACCAATCGTCATGCCTTCCAGGGAGTCATTGAGCGTGGCAGTGTAATCGGGTACTTCACGGTCGACGCTGGTGGAGTCACGCGGGTCAAAGCCGGACATCACGTTCATCAGGAAAGCCGCGTCCTCGGCACTGTTGGCCATGGGGCCGGCCTGATCCAGACTGGAGGCAAAAGCAATCATGCCGTAACGGGAGATACGGCCATAAGTGGGTTTGAGACCGGTCAGGTTGCAGAGGGAGGCAGGCTGACGAATCGAACCGCCGGTATCGGTACCGGTCGCAACCGGTGCCAGACGGGCGGCCATCGCGGCGGCTGAGCCGCCTGAAGAACCACCGGGCACACAGTCGGTGTTCCACGGGTTTTTAACCGGGCCGTAAAAGCTGGTCTCATTGGATGAGCCCATCGCGAACTCGTCCATATTGGTTTTGCCCAGGGTGACCATGCCGGCCGCATCAAGTTTTTCCACCACGGTGGCATCATAGGGTGAGATGAACTTGTCCAGCATTTTGGAAGCACAGCTGGTGCGAATCCCTTTGGTGCAGAAAATATCTTTGTGGGCCAGCGGAATACCGGTCAGCGGCCCGGCCTTTTTACCGGCCAGCAATTTATCCGCCGCCTTGGCCTGCGCCAGTGCCCGGTCTTCGGTCACCGTGATGAAGGCATTGAGATCGCCATTGTATTTGTTGATGCGGTCCAGATAGTGCTGAGTGAGTTCGACACTGCTGATGTCACCGGCTTGAAGCGCTGTCGAGAGTGCTGAGAGTGATTTGTTATGCATGGATGAGCCTGTAATCCGCTTATTCGATGACTTGGGGAACCAGATAAACACCGGCTTCGGTTTTGGGCGCGATAGCCTGGAAGGCCTCACGTTGATCGACTTCAGTCACCTCATCGGTGCGCAGACGTTGATGCGCATCCAACGGGTGAGCCATCGGCAGAATGTCTTTAGTGTCTACTGCGCTCATTTGTTCAACAAGATTGAGAATATTATTCAGATCCCGTGCATAATGCGGAATGTCATCTTCCTGTATCGAAAGGCGCGCAAGATGCGCAATTTTTTCTACATCGTGTTTATCTAAACTCATCGACAGTTCCAAATGTTAATTGCTTCAATAAAGCGCCAAGTTTAAATCATTAGCAGCTTGCTCAACAGTCCAGAGCATTGCTAAAGTATTCATTTTACCCCTTTCAGGTGTGGTTTCTTCAATGTTTGAACGTTTACGTGGAATTTTTTCCAACGATCTGTCGATCGACTTGGGAACAGCAAATACGCTGATTTATGTGCGCGGTAAAGGTATCGTGCTCGACGAGCCGTCAGTAGTGGCGATTCGTCAGGATAAAGGACCGGGAGGCCCCCGTTCCATTGCCGCTGTGGGGGTAGAAGCAAAGCGCATGCTGGGACGGACCCCGGGCAACATCACCGCAATCAGACCCCTGAAAGATGGCGTTATTGCTGATTTCACCGTCACTGAAAAAATGCTGCAGCACTTTATCCGTAAGGTGCATGAAGGCCGCTTCCTGAAACCCAGCCCTCGCGTGCTGGTCTGTGTGCCATGTGGCTCAACACAGGTTGAACGCCGTGCGATTCGTGAATCCGCTGCCGGTGCCGGTGCCCGTGATGTGTTTTTGATTGAAGAACCGATGGCCGCGGCGATTGGTGCCGGTATGCCGGTCGATGAAGCCAGTGGTTCAATGGTGCTGGATATCGGTGGTGGTACCACCGAGGTCGCTGTGATCTCCCTTAACGGTATCGTCTACTCCGCTTCTGTTCGTATTGGTGGTGATTTATTCGACGAAGCCATTGTCAACTACGTGCGTCGCAACTACGGCACGCTCATTGGTGAGTCGACCGCAGAGAAAATCAAGAAAGAAATCGGCTCGGCCTATCCGGGCAATGAAGTCAAAGAAATGGAAGTGCGTGGCCGTAACCTGGCGGAAGGTGTGCCACGCAGCTTCACCCTGAACAGCAATGAAATTCTGGAAGCGCTGCAGGATCCTTTATCCGGTATCGTGGCTGCCGTTAAAACCGCACTTGAACAAACCCCGCCGGAGCTGGGTGCTGACGTTGCCGAGCGCGGTATTGTCCTGACCGGTGGTGGCGCGCTGCTGCGTGATTTGGACCGTCTGTTAATTGAAGAAACCGGGCTGCCTGCCATTGTGGCTGAAGACCCGTTGACCTGTGTCGCACGGGGCGGTGGAAGGGCACTGGAGATGATCGACGAGAAGGGAACCGACGTCTTTACTTTTGAATAATCTCTGAAAACCGTTAGATTAAGACCTTTGCGAATGCTTTTTATTTGCGAAGGTCTTTTCGTTTTGGACGCTAGCCATTAAACCGTTATTTACCAATACACCGTCATTGAATGCCCGGATGATGCTGGCTTTGCTGGCGTCACTGGTGCTGTTTTTCCTTGACTCGCGTCTCGACTACTTCAAGCCGGTTCGCTCAGCCTTATCGACGGTGGTATATCCGATTCAGGCAACCGCATCCTTACCGACCAATTTTGCCGACTGGGTCGGTGAGTTTTTTCAGGACCGGGAACAGCTGCGTGAGCAGATTACCGTGATGAGTGCGACCAACAAACTGCAGAGCATCCGACTGCAGAAGATGCAAGCATTGGAACGGGAAAATATGCGACTTCGGGAACTGCTGGGCTCCTCATTCCGCCTGCAGGAACGGGTACAGGTAGCGGAACTGCTGACGGTGGATCTGGACCCGTTTTCTCAACAGGTCATCATTGATAAAGGTAAAAACTACGGCGTTTATGTCGGACAGCCGGTGCTTGATGCCCATGGCGTGATGGGGCAGGTCACTGAGACTTCGCATTTATCCAGTCGCGTCGTGCTGTTGACCGATCCCAGTCACAGCATTCCGGTACAAATCAACCGTAACGGCCTCAGGGCCGTGGTGACCGGTCGCGGGCTGAGTGAAAACCTGCAGATGGATTTTCTGCCGCACAATGCCGATGTCAGAAAAGGGGATCTGCTGGTGACTTCCGGTCTCGGTGGGCGTTTTCCGGTGGGCTACCCGGTGGGTAAAGTGGTCTCGGTAGATTTCCCTCAGGGCAAAGCTTTTGCTGATATCAAAGTTCAGCCGGCGGCAAATTTATCGACCAGCCGTGAAGTGATGCTGGTACTGCCGGGAGAGAAGATCCACACCGAGCCGCTGCTGGCACCGGCACCGGCCGCGTCAGAAGCTCAGGCAACGATTAACCCGGTCACCTCCGGCGCAGAAGCAACCGTGACAACACCGCAAGATACGACCGGGGAGGCGGCAGATGGCGACAACCGCTGATTCCAGAAACGGCTTTGTGATTGTCATTACCCTGATTATCGCGATGTTGCTGATGCTGGTGCCGATGCCTGATACCGCCCGCTTTTTCCGACCGGAATGGGTGGTGATGACTCTGATTTACTGGGCGATGGCATTGCCACACCGGGTCAGCATTGGTATCGGCTGGCTCACCGGTTTGCTGATGGATGCGATGATGGGCACCACACTGGGGATCATGGCATTCAGTTATGCGCTGGCGGTTTACCTGATTGCCCGTTTTCATCTGCAGCTACGCCAATATCCGCTGTGGCAGCAGGCACTGACTATCTTTTCTGTGGTGCTACTGGTGCACCTTATCGCTATCCTGGCGGCCGGGCCCAATATCGACTGGCTTATCTGGATGCCGGTGATAACCAGCACTCTGATGTGGCCGGTAATGTATGCCGTGCTGCGAAAGATCCGTCGTACTTTCCAGGTTAGTTAATTATTTATGTCATCACGCTTCACGCTGAAAGACCATTTCCGTGAAAGCCGCTTAATCAACGGCCGGCTTCTGGTGGCTGCGTTGATTTCCATTCTGGTTTTCAGTGTGGTGGTGGTCAGGCTGGTGGTACTGCAGGTGTTTGAATATGAGCACTTTGACTCCTTGTCGAACCGCAACCGCGTCGATATCGAACCGCTACCGCCACAACGCGGCCTGATTTACGATCGTAATGGCGTACTGATTGCCGAAAATATCCCGACTTTCAGCCTGGAGATGGTGCCTGAGAAGGTGACTGATGTGGATGCCACGCTCACTGAGCTTGCCAAGCTGGTGGCGCTGACTGAAGAGGATATCACCGACTTTCGCGACCGCCTGCAACGTCACCGCCGTTTTCAGCAGGTTGTGATTCGTCAGCGGTTGACCGAAGAGGAGGTCGCCCGTTTTTCCGCCAATCGTTATCGCTTTCCGGGGGTAGATATTCAGGGCCGCCTGATTCGTCATTATCCGCAGGGCAGTCTGTTTGCGCACGCGGTTGGTTACGTGGGGCGGATCAACGAACGCGAATTGCAGATTATCGATCAGCAGGACTACAAAGGCACTTTACAGATCGGTAAGACCGGGGTGGAGAAAGAATACGAAGATATTCTGCATGGCGAAGTCGGTTATCGCCAGGTCGAAACCAATGTGCAGGGCCGTATCGTTCGTGAGCTGATGTCAGTTTCGTCGCATTCCGGTGATGATCTGTTTCTCAATCTCGATATCAATCTGCAGCGGGTCGCCAGCGAGTCGCTGACTGATTACAACGGCTCGATTGTTGCCATGGACCCGCGCACTGGCGGTGTGCTGGCGCTGGTCAGTAAGCCGGATTTTGATCCCAACCTGTTTGTGTCCGGTATCAGCAGTAAAGATTATGCCGCGCTCAGAGACTCTCCAGAACGACCACTCTATGACCGGGCTTTGCGGGGCAATTATCCGCCCGGCTCAACACTGAAACCATTTGTCGCACTGGCGGGACTGGAATTGGGCGTGGTGACAGAACACTCCAAAACCTATTGTCCGGGCTGGTATACCTTACCAGGCCATGATCACCGTTATCGTTGCTGGAAGCATCAGGGCCACGGCATGATGGATATGAATGATGCTGTTTCCCAGTCCTGTGATGTTTATTTCTACGATCTGGCTCATACCTTAGGGATAGATCGTCTGCATAACTTCCTCGATCTGTTTAGTTTTGGTCATGAGACGGGGATTGATATTCCCAGTGAAAGCAGTGGCCTGTCGCCATCCAGAGAGTGGAAACGGGCCAATCGCAACCAGGCCTGGTTTCCCGGTGAAACGCTGATTTCCGGTATCGGTCAGGGCTTTAATCAGACCACGCCAATCCAACTGGCCCATGCCACATCAACGCTGGCTATGCGCGGTGTCATGCAGGAACCTCAGGTTGTTCGCGCCAGTCGTAAAGCAGGGCAGAGTGAGATGGAGTTGCGCGGCAATGAGCGTGTTAACAGCCTGCCGATGCAGGACAGCCAGCACTGGGAAGCGGTGGTAGACTCTATGGTCGAGGTGATTCATGGCAGCCGCGGCACCGCCAGACATGTCGGTGAGGACATGCCTTTCCAGATCGCCGGCAAGACCGGTACCGCCCAGGTTTTCGGTATTGCTCAGGACGAGAAATACGACGCGGAAACGCTGGAAAGAAAGCTGCATGATCATGCTCTGTTTATCGCCTTTGCACCGGCTGACAAGCCTGAGTTTGTGGTGGCTGTCGTGGTCGAAAACGGCGGCAGCGGAAGTAAAACCGCTGCCCCCATAGCGCGTAAAATGATGATTGAACATTTCGGATTGGAACTGGATGAACCACAGCCTGATCAGTGACAGAGCACAGCGACAATCCTGGCAGCCCGGCAGGCTGTTTCAGCTGTTGCATATTGACGCCATGCTGTTGTTCGGCTTGCTGTTACTGCTGGGCGTGGGACTGATGATGCTGTACAGCGCCAGTGGTCAGGATAGCGGTCTGATTATTCGCCAGCTGGTCCGACTCGGTGTTGCCTTTGGCGCAATGCTGGTGGTCGCTCAGATTCATCCTGACAGGATGCGTGACAGTGCTTACTGGCTATATGCTTTTGGCCTGGTATTGCTGGTCGCGGTGTTGATGTTTGGCCATGAAGGTAAAGGCGCGCAACGCTGGCTCAATCTGGGCTTTTTTCGGTTTCAGCCCTCAGAAATTATTAAGCTGGCCGTGCCGATTCTGGTCGCGGCATTTCTGGCTGAACGCCCTCTGCCCCCGTCCGTATTACGCATACTGACCAGTCTGGTTTTGATTGGTCTGCCGGCGTTTCTGATTGCCAAACAACCGGATCTGGGTACGGCTATCCTGATTGCCAGTTCCGGTCTGATCGTCTTGTTTCTGGCCGGAATCAGTTGGAAGCTCATTATAGGCTTTCTTAGTGCCTGTGCTGCTGCCGCCCCGGTTCTGTGGTACTTCATGCATGATTATCAACGGCGAAGGGTTTTGACTTTTCTTAACCCGGAAAATGACCCGCTGGGTGCCGGTTATCATATTATCCAGTCTAAGATTGCGATTGGTTCGGGCGGGACCTTTGGTCAGGGCTGGCTGCAGGGAACCCAGTCTCACCTGGAATTCCTGCCAGAGCGTTCGACCGACTTTATTTTTGCCGTCATTGCCGAAGAGTTCGGTCTCGCTGGCGCCGCCTTGCTGCTGTGCCTGTACTTGCTGATAGCCGGCCGCGGTTTGTTTATCGCCAGCCAGGCGCAAAGCAGTTTTTCGCGGCTGCTGGCTGGCAGTATTTCTATTACGTTCCTGGTTTATGTGTTTGTTAATGTCGGTATGGTTACCGGCTTATTACCTGTGGTCGGGGTTCCTCTGCCGCTGGTGAGTTATGGCGGCACCTCCATGGTGACCTTGCTCGCCGGCTTCGGTATCCTGATGTCTATTCATACTCACCGAAGGATGATGTCGCCGTGAAACATGTTGTGTTCAGTAGTGCCTTGTTGTGTCTGACTTCTCTGCCTGTTCTGGCTAATCCCGATTTACCGGACCTGCCGCAATTCATCGACAAAATGGTGACTGAGCATGGGTTCAATGAGGGCGAACTGGAACAGGTTTTTGCTGAGGTTGAAGTTAAAGACAGTATCCTCAAGGCCATTTCCAGACCGGCCGAAAAGAGCAAACCCTGGTATGAGTACCGCGATATTTTCCTGACTGGATCCCGGATTGCCGGCGGTGTCGAGTTCTGGGAAGAGCACAAGGAAGCCTTAGCCCAGGCTGAGCAGCAGTATGGCGTACCGGCTGAAATCATCGTTTCGATTCTGGGTGTGGAAACCCGCTACGGTGGCAATGTTGGCGGTTACCGGGTGATTGATGCCTTATCCACGCTGGCATTCCGTTACCCGCCGCGCAGCCCGTTCTTTACCAGTGAGTTGGAAAATTTCCTGATTCTGACGCGTGAGGAACAGATGTCTCAATTGGAACCGGTGGGCTCTTATGCCGGTGCCATGGGACTGGGACAGTTCATGCCCAGTAGTTATCGCGCCTATGCCGTGGATTTTGATGAGGACGGCCATCGTGATATCTGGACCAATCCCACCGATGCCATCGGCAGTATTGCCAATTATCTGGCCGTGCATGGCTGGGTGCCGGGAGAGAGCATCGTGCACCGCACTGAACTCAATAAATCCTTGCCGGAAGGCATCAGCGGCACCGATTTAAAACCGGCTTTCAGCCGTGAACAACTGGCTACGGCGGGTTTCTCGCTGGCGCAGCTGCCAGCCGGAAATGATCCACTTTCGGTGATTGCGTTGACTCAGCCGGATGGCGAGGAATACTGGCTTGGTCGGCAGAACTTTTATGCCATCACCCGTTATAATCATAGCCGTATGTATGCCATGGCTGTGGTGCAACTGGCAGAGGCTATCCGACAACAATTTGGTGAATTGTAATGACCTTTTCAGTTTTCTGGCGGAGAGCAGCGCTGGCGCTGGCGTACCTGTTCTTGATTTCCTGCGGTAGCGTCTCAGAAAAAGACGGTGCGCCCGGAAAAGTACCGGATATCAGTCAGATACCGGATGCCGTTCCCAGGGCTGAACCACGCAGCAAGTACGGTAATCCGGCTCAGTATGAGGTCTTTGGCAAAAACTATTACACGCTGACCAGTGCCGACGGTTATCGCGAGAAAGGCATTGCGTCCTGGTATGGCACCAAGTTTCATGGTCGCCGCACATCCAGCGGTGAAATCTACGATATGTATGAAATGACTGCGGCGCACAAAACCCTGCCATTGCCCAGTTATGTCGAGGTCACCAATCTTGAGAATGGTCGTCAGGTCATCGTGAAAGTTAATGATCGCGGACCATTTCACGACAATCGACTGATTGATTTATCATATAGCGCTGCGACCAAGCTGGGTATCGTCTCCAAAGGCACCGGCCTGGTGGAAGTCAAAGCTATTACGCCGGGCAAGGCTCAGAAAACCGTCACGGCACCTGCGCGGAGCGCTCAGCCGGAAAAGCCCTCTGGCTCAGCCGCGATGTTTTTGCAAGTTGGGGCATTTAGCACCCTCAATCGCGCTGAGCAGGTAAAATTACGCTTGCAGCAGGATATCCCTGACAGCATCTCCATCATGCCGGTGGACGGTGTCCAGGGCACCCTGTATCGGGTCAGAGTCGGCCCGCTCGCCAGTGTGGCAGACGGCGATAATCTCGCTGCCAGACTGGTTGGACTCGGCTTTCGCGACAGCCATATCGTCGTCGATTAATCTTCATTTTCTGAGAGTTCATCATGTTGAAAAACACGAAAGTTGTTTTATTTGTCCTGTTTATGACCGCATTTGTTTCGGTTCAGGCGGGCGTGGTTGCGCCCAAACCATCGGCCCCGGCGGTGGCGGCCAAATCTCACATCCTGGTTGATTACGATAGCGGAAGGGTATTGGCTGCCGAAAACCCGGATCAAAAACTGCCGCCGGCCAGCATCACCAAATTGATGACTTCCTATGTGGTTTCGCATGAACTGCACGCTGGCAATATTTCGCTGGAAGATGAAGTGCTGATCAGCGAAAAAGCCTGGCGCATGATCGGCTCGCGCAGCTTTATCAAGGTCAACACGAAAGTTTCCGTGGAAGCGTTACTGCGGGGCATGATTGTGCAGTCCGGCAACGACGCCGCTGTGGCACTGGCTGAGCATATTGCCGGCAGTGAAGAAGTCTTTGCGCAGATGATGAACCAGTACGCGCAGCAACTGGGCATGTATAACACCAACTACATGAATGCGACCGGTCTGCCGGACCCCGATCATTACACTACTGCACGTGATATCGCGACACTGTCAGCGGCATTGATCCGTGATTTTCCAGAGCATTACGAGTGGTACGCCGAAAAAGAATACACCTATAACGAAATTACTCAGCACAACCGCAATAAGCTGCTGTGGCGCGACAACAGCGTTGATGGTCTGAAAACCGGTCATACCGAAGAAGCCGGTTATTGTCTGGCGGCTTCTGCCAAACGCGGCGATATGCGTTTGGTTTCAGTGGTACTCGGTACCCGTAGTGAAAACGCCCGTGCCCAGGAAACCCAGAAGCTATTGAACTACGGTTTCCGTTTCTTTGAAACACATCAGCTCTACCAGGCCAATACCAGCATCACCGATACCAAGGTCTGGAAAGGGGCGCAGGATCAGCTGGCACTGGGTCTGGCGCAAAGCCTGTCGGTCACTGTCCCGCGTGGTCAGTATGATGATTTATCAGCCAGTACCAATATCCAGCAACCGGTAATTGCCCCGGTTGAGGCCGGTGCGCAACTGGGTGAAGTCGAAATCCGTCTGGGTGAAGAAGTGGTGGCCAAACAACCACTGGTCGCTTTGACCGCTGTCGAGCAGGGCAGTTGGTGGCGTCGTCTGGTTGATCATATTCTGCTGTGGATCTGGGGCTAAAAAGTGAGAACCGTTTTTCTCAACGGCGAGTATCTGCCCGCCGATCAGGCCCAGGTTTCTGTACTGGACCGCGGCTTTCTGCTGGGCGATGGGGTTTACGAAGTCATTCCTGTCTATCAGGGACTGCCTTTCTGCCTGAAGGAACATCTGCAGCGCCTGCAACGCAGCCTCGATGGGGTGAGGATGGCGAATCCCTATTCTACTGAGGAGTGGAGTGAGATTATTGTCCGGCTGGTCAGTGACAATGAAGGTGAAAATCAAGCTGTCTATTTGCAGGTAACACGCGGTGTTGCACCGCGTGATCATGTTTTCCCGGAAGGGGTGGAACCCACCGCCTTTGTCATGACCAACCCGATTAAACCACTGCCAGCCTGGTATAAACAGGAGGGCATCAAGGCGATTACGGTCAAAGATATTCGCTGGGCCCAGTGTGATATCAAGGCCATTACCCTGTTGCCGAACAGTCTGTTAAGGCAATCGGCACAGGATGTCGGTGCCCAGGAAGCGATTCTGATGCGTGATGGTTTTATGACCGAGGGCTCTGCCAGTAACAGCTATGCGGTACTGGATGGCGTTATTTACACCGCGCCCAAAGACGAGAAAGTACTGCCCGGTATCACCCGGGATGTGGTGTTGTCTCTGGCGCAGTCAGCCGGTATTCCTTATCGCGAACAAGCCGTCTCTGCTGAGCAGTTGAAGCAGGCCGATGAAATCTGGATCAGTAGCTCTACCCGTGAACTATTACCTGTCACTTTACTGGATGATGCGCCAGTAGGGAGTGGGAAACCGGGCCCGATATGGCAGCAGTTGGACGCGCTTTACCAGCGCCGGAAAACAGAGGGCATTGCATGAGCGAACAGGATAAACAACAGGAAACCCTGCTGGAGTTTCCCTGTGACTTTGCCATAAAAGCCATGGGCGAAACCAGTGATGACCTCGATCAAATCGTGGTCGAAATCGTGCGCCGGCATGTGGCAGATCTGTCAGAGGGGGCGGTCAGCAGTCGTCAGAGTTCAGGCGGTAAGTTCACTTCGATTACGGTCACCATCCGGGCAACCAGCAAGCCGCAACTCGATGCCATTTATCAGGATCTGACCAGTCATCACCGGATTAAATACGTACTCTGATGATTGTCAGAGATCTGGGACTCATCGACTACCAGCCGGTGGTTGAACAAATGCGTGACTTTACGCTGACACGGGAACCGGACACCGAGGATGAACTCTGGCTGCTGGAACACCAGCCCGTCTTCACTCAGGGGGCTAACGGTCAGGCGGAACATGTACTGGATTTGCATGATATCCCGTTAGTTGCGACGGATCGTGGTGGTCAGGTGACTTATCACGGCCCGGGTCAGCTGATCGCTTACCCCTTGATTGATTTACGCCGCTATAAATCGGGCGTCAGACAGATGGTCACGCAGCTGGAGCAGACGGTTATTGCTATGCTGGCCGCATTTGATATTGATGCCTATGCCCGAAAAGACGCCCCCGGCGTCTATGTCGATGAGCGCAAGATCGCTTCGCTGGGTTTACGGGTTAAACGCGGTGCCTGTTATCATGGTGTCAGTTTCAATATTGATATGGACCTGACGCCGTTCAGCTATATCAACCCCTGTGGCCAGGCAGGCATGGAAGTCATTGATCTGACTTCACTCGACATCGAACTGACGATGGCCGAGGCCAAACAACAATTTATCGCTGCATTCAAACAGCAGATGCAGACAGGTATGAATACATGACAGAGACAGCAGAGGGTAAACGCGACGTTCGCGCGCTCAAGGGCGAATCGAAGGTTGCCCGCATCCCCATCAAGATTGAACCCAGCCAGCCCAAGCGCAAGCCGGAGTGGATTCGAGCCAAATCGCACGGCGACCCGAGAGTTCAGCACATTAAAGACATGCTGCGCGAACATCAGCTGCACACCGTTTGTGAAGAAGCTGCCTGCCCCAATCTGGGCGAATGTTTTTCCCATGGCACGGCAACGTTCCTGATCATGGGGAATATCTGTACCCGCCGCTGCCCATTCTGTGATGTCGCCCATGGTCGCCCCGATCCGCTGGATCAGAATGAGCCGGCACATCTGGCCAAAACGATTGCCGCCATGCAGCTCAAGCATGTGGTGATTACCTCGGTCGACCGTGATGATTTGCGTGACGGCGGGGCGGATCATTTCGTCAAATGCATTAACGAAGTTCGAAGCCAGTCGCCACAGACGAATATTGAAACGCTGGTGCCAGATTTCCGCGGCCGCATGGATGTCGCATTAGAAATCCTGACTCAGAGTCCACCGGATATTTTCAACCACAACCTGGAGACTGTTCCGCGCCTGTATAAGGCAGCTCGTCCCGGCTCCGATTATCAGTGGTCACTGGATTTGATTCGCCGTTTCCAGGATTTGCATCCCGGCGTCCCTACTAAATCGGGTCTGATGCTCGGTCTCGGTGAGACGATGGAGGAAGTGAAGCAGGTGATGCAGGACCTGCGTGATCATGGCTGTCGCATGCTGACCCTCGGTCAGTATCTGCAACCCAGCCGTCATCATCTGCCTGTCGATCGTTTTGTCACCCCGGCCGAGTTTGATGAACTGGGTGTGTTGGGTAAACAGATGGGCTTTGATCATGTGGCCAGTGGGCCGATGGTGCGCTCCTCCTATCATGCCGATTTACAGGCCCAGGGTGAAAAAGTCTCCTGATTCGCGAATATGGTCCGGCATGCCCGGGCCCTGACAAACGGAGGATGACAATGACTGAACCAACTTTAGACTGTGATGTTGTCGATAACCTCGAACTCGCTTGCCTGCATCGCTATGAACTCGCCATCACTATGAACGATGGTGAGCAGATTGAAGGCAAGGCGCGGAATCTGATAAGCAATGACACACACCAGGAATGTCTTATTCTGGATTCGCACGGCGCTGAGCGAGCCCTCATCCTGGCCGATGCCAAAAAAGCCAGGGCTTTGACAGAAAATGACTACTTCACCGAACTGGATCTGAATAAAACGGAAGACGATTGATCACAGTGTGAAGCGTCTGCGCTAGGATGGCCTAAACAACAAGAATGAAAGGAGGGAATGATGGTGATGAACCGACGCAGGCTGATACAGTCGGCTGCTGCAGCCAGTTCACTGGCTTTATTCCCTCAGCTTAAACTTGCCGCCAAATCCGGCAATCGTGAGCAGCGTGTAGTTGTTATTGGTGGCGGCTTTGCCGGCGCGACGGCAGCTAAATATCTCAAAATGTGGTCACCTGAGCTCGATGTGGTCATGGTCGAGCAAAACAGTCGTTTTGTGTCCTGCCCACAAAGCAATATGGTACTGAGTGGCAGCCGGACGCTGCAGCAACTCACGCATGACTATCAGTCACTATCCAGTAATCATAAGGTCAGAACCGTCCAGGCGATGGTTACGGCAATAGATACCGAAAAGCGTGTTGTGAAACTGGAGGATGGTACTGGGATTGGCTACGACCGGGTGATCGTCGCCCCCGGCGTCGATTTTATTTATGACGCACTGCCGATGCTGACAACCGATGTCGTCAAAAATAAAATCCCGCATGCCTGGAAAGCCGGCCCGCAGACACAATTGCTGTTCAATCAACTCCAGGCGATGCCGCAGGGGGGCAAAGTCGTGATGACAGTGCCTGCGGCGCCATTTCGCTGTCCGCCCGGTCCCTATGAGCGCGCCTGTCAGATTGCCCTGTTTCTTAAAAACCATAATCCCAAAGGCAAGCTGATTATTCTCGATGCCAACGGCGATATTGTTTCTAAAAAGGCCTTGTTTACCCATGCCTGGGAGCAGCATTATGCTGGTCTGATTGACTATTATCCGAGCAATGCGGTGGAGTCGGTTGATGTGTCGAGCATGACTGTCGAAAGTCTGTTCGATAGTTTCAAAGCGGATGTGCTCAATGTGATTCCACCGCAAAAGGCCGGTAAAGTGGCCGAACTGGCAGGGGTGATCAATGTCGATCGACGCTGGTGCGAAGTCGATTTCCGGACATATGAATCGACGGCTGTCAGTGGTGTCCACGTGATTGGTGATGCGGTGGCATCGAATATGCCGAAATCAGGTCATATTGCCAACTCTCAGGCCAAAGTCTGCGCCGCTGCGGTGATTGCCCTGTTAAAACAGCAACCGGTGGAAGCAGAGCCCAAGTTCAGCAATACCTGCTACAGCTTTGTTGATGCAAATCAGGCCGGGCATGTGGCGGCAGTCTTTGGCTACGATGAGGCTGACGGTCAGATGAATGCCATGCCCGGTGGTGGCGCCACGGCTATTGCAACTGAGATGGAAGGGCGCTTTGCCGATGCCTGGGCACAGAATATCTGGTCCGATATTCTTCGATAAAAGCTAACGGATCAATGGCTGACCATATCCGGGGTGTGACGGCAGGGGCAATGCAGTATAATGCCTGCTTTTCTGGTGCGCTTTTTAATGTGGTATCGAAGCGCGGCGTGGCTCTGGCAAAGCATGAAATGTAGATAAAATCATCTTCAGTCCGAACCTCGCCCTGTTGAGGGATACCCCGATAGCACATTGCCCTGTTTCAAATTCAGCGTACCAAATCTCCGCCATCAAGTTATTTTATGAGGTTGTAGATGAGTGATTTTTTACCCGGCCTGGAAGGTGTCCCCGCAACAAAGTCCGCCATTTCTTATATTGATGGTGAGAAAGGGATACTGAGTTATCGCGGTTATCCGCTGGAAACGCTGGCAGCGAACAGCAGTTTTGAAGAATCCACCCTGTTGTTACTCAATGGCGAACTGCCGACCCAAAAAGCACTCGACGACTTCAAGCAGGAGTTGCGTCAGAATTACCGCATCAAATATCACATTCGTGAAATGATGCGTCACTTCCCACACGACGGTCATCCGATGGATATGTTGCAGACGGCCGTATCCAGTCTGGGCATGTTCTACCCGGGTACCGAGTGTCTGACCGGCGCCGACACTTGCGAAGACCTTGATTACGTACGCAATATGACGGTCAATATCATCGCGCAGATGGCACCACTGGTGGCGATGTGGGAACACATCCGTTATGGATGGGACCCCATCCAGCCGCGTTCGGATCTGTCAGTTGCTGAAAACCTGCTTTACATGTTCACCGGGGAAGAGCCGGATCCATTGATGGCTAAAATCATGGATGTCTGCCTGATCCTGCATGCAGAACATACCCTCAATGCTTCCACCTTTGCCGCACTGGTGGCCGGTTCAACCCTGGCTTCACCTTACAGCGTGATTTCCGCAGCGATTGGTACCTTGTCCGGTCCTTTACACGGCGGCGCCAATCAGCGTGTGGTAGGCATGCTGCAGGAAATCGGTTCACCGCAGAATGTTGAAGCGTGGGTCGATGGCAAGCTGAAAAACAAAGAAGTGATCTGGGGCATGGGTCATCGCGAATACAAGGTCAAAGATCCACGTGCCACGATTCTGCACAAGCTGGTGGAAAAACTGGTTGAAGAACGTGGCGGCGCGCTGGATGATATGTTTGATACCGCCTTGAAACTGGAAGAAGTCTGTGCCGATCGTCTCGGTCATAAAGGCGTTTACCCGAATGTCGATTTTTATTCTGGGATTCTCTACTCAGAGATGGGTATTCCCGAAGATCAGTTTACTGCACTGTTTGCCGTTGCCCGCAGTGCCGGCTGGCTGGCGCACTGGCGTGAACAAATCGCCAATAACCGTATTTACCGTCCGACACAAATCTACGTCGGCAGTGAAATGCGTGATTACCTGCCAATTAACGAGCGCGGTTAATTACTTCACGCTGATTCAGACCCTCTCCCCCAGGTGGGAGAGGGCAGATATTCAGGCCAGCCTGTAGCTTGGGTTGAGCCTGAAAAAGCCAACAGTTCAAGCTAACGAATCACCGTCTTACTGGCTTCACCCTGAATCTCCCGTACCAGTCTTGGCACCAGATAACCCGGCAACAGCTTTCTGATTGCATCCATCAGTTCAACCGCTTTCTTCTCTGCCACATCAAAATGATGTGCCCCTGCGACTTTATCCAAGAGATGCAAATAGTAGGGCATCACATTGACGTCGTTCAGGCGCTCACTGAGCTCGACGAGTGCTGCCGCCGAATCGTTGATGCCTTTCAGCAAAACAGCCTGGTTTAGTAACTGACAACCGGCCTGCTGTAACCGCAATAACGAGTTCGCAGCCTCAGCATCAATCTCATTAGCATGATTGGCATGAATCACCATCACGACTTTCAGTTTGCACTCTGCTATCCAGTTAAGCAGCCGGTCATCAACGCGTTCAGGTAGTACTACCGGTAAGCGGGTGTGAATCCGCAGCCGTTTAAGGTGGGGAATCTGCTCGAGCTTGGCCACCAGTCTGGCCAGTTTGTCATCGCTGAGTGAGAGCGGATCGCCGCCGCTCAGAATCACCTCATTGATACTGGTGTCGGCGTTTATCTGTGCCAGTGTCTCAGCTAACTGGCTGGCCAGCGGATTGCTGTCTGAATAGGGAAAGTGGCGCCGGAAACAATAGCGGCAATGAATGGCGCAGGCGCCGGTGGTCAGCAGCAGGGCACGACCCTGATATTTCTGCAGGATACCGGGTGAAGTCACGGCCAATTGATCCCCCACCGGATCACGGCCGTAGCCCGTAACATCGAGACTTTCATCGATCAGCGGAAAGACCTGTTTCAATAGGGGATCGTGCTTGTCACCATAGCGCATCTTGTTGATATAGCTCTGCGGCACACGCAATGGGAACTGGCGGATTTTATCTTTGCCGATGGCTGCAAGTGCACCGCTCAGGCCCAGTTGTGCCAATAACTCATCGGCATCAGACACGGCCTCAGCCAGCGCGTGTTGCCAGCTTTGTTTTGTCTTTAGGGGCGGTGATTGCGGTATCATAGTCACTTTTATTCTCCGGCAGGCGAAGATCGTCCCCCAAAAGAGGTTAAGATGGCAAGCTATAGTACAAATGAATTCAAATCCGGTCTCAAATTCATGCTGGATGGCGACCCATGCAGCATCATTGAGAATGAGTTCGTCAAACCCGGTAAAGGCCAGGCCTTTAACCGTGTTAAATTCCGTAATCTGAAAACTGGCCGCGTTAACGAGCGCACATTCAAATCCGGTGATACAGTTGAAAGTGCGGATGTCATCGAGACTGATCTGGAATACTCTTACAACGACAGTGAGTTCTGGTACTTTATGGACCCGAACACCTTCGAGCAGTATGCCGCTGATGCCAACGCGATTGCGGAATCCAAAGACTGGCTTAAAGAGCAATATACCTATACCGTCACCCTGTGGGACGGTTCTCCGCTGCTGGTATCCCCGCCTAACTTTGTGAATCTGGCCGTGGTGGAGACCGATCCGGGCGTTCGGGGTGATACTTCGAGCGGTGGTGGTAAACCGGCGACGCTGGAAACAGGGGCTGTAGTTCGTGTGCCACTGTTTATTGAAATTGGTGAAGTGCTGAAAGTCGATACCCGGACTGCTTCCTATGTCGAGCGTGCCAAAGACTAAATTCATCTTCGGCTTAGGCGCCATTGCGGTGATGAATCGAATTAGTAAAAGTTGTGTAGCTAGTCTGATTCAGCGATGACAGCGCAACAAGACTGGCAACCCACAGCAAGCATCAACACCCTGAAACGGCGGGCTCAGCTTCTGGCTGATATCCGCCGTTTTTTTGCCGGGCGAGATGTACTGGAGGTTGAAACGCCCATCCTGTCTCAGGCAGCACCTACCGCGACCTACCTCGATAGTTTCACTACGGCCTATCAGCCACCCGGCAGTAATGCGATCAGCTATTATCTGCAAACTTCTCCAGAGTTTCCCATGAAACGCCTGCTCGCCGCGGGAAGCGGTGATATTTATCAGATTGCCAGAGTGTTCCGTAACGGCGAACTCGGCCGGCTGCATAATCCAGAATTTACGATGTTGGAATGGTATCGTCCGGCACTGGACTATAGCGGTCTGATGCAGGAGGTCGATGATTTACTACAGCAGGTAGGGGCCATGCCGGCCGCGCTCAGAATTTCGTATCATCAGGCTTTTCAGCAATATCTGGAACTCGATATTGAGCAGCGTGATGTGCAGACGCTCAAACAAACCGCCTTGTCGCTAATCAGCGGCCTGCCTGCCGATTGGCAGACAGATTATGACGGTTGGCTGGAGATGCTGATGAGTGAGGTCATTGAACCCCGACTCAGTCAACTCAAAAAACCGGTGATAGTGTATGACTTCCCGTCCTCCCAGGCCCAGCTTGCCAAAATTCACCATAATGCCGATGGCATCCCAGTCGCTGCGCGGTTTGAAGTCTATGCCGGAGGTCTGGAACTGGCGAATGGCTATGATGAGTGTCTGGATGCCGCTGAACTGCGTAGCCGTTTTGAAGCCGATAACGAACAGCGTAATCAGAAGGGTAAGCCTTTAATGCCCATCGATGACCATTTGCTTGCAGCGATAGAGAACGGCCTGCCACCGTGTACCGGTGTTGCATTGGGACTGGACCGTCTGATGCTATTGCTTGTCGATAAGCCGTCACTTGATGACGTCTTAAGCTTTGGTTTTGAGCGCGGTTAGGCCATAATAAAACTTTGAAGTCTGTCACGGAATGATAGTTTAATCAGGGAAGCGTTAATGTCTAGAAGGACCCTGTACGATGAGTGACCATTCAAAATCTGTCGAGCCTGACAACGACGTTTACAAAACGTTATTGGAATCCACCCGGGCCATTCCCTGGAAAATTGACTGGAAAACCATGCAGTTTGCCTATATCGGGCCACAGATTGAAGCACTGCTGGGCTGGGAGCCGTCGAGTTGGGTTTCAGTCAATGATTGGGCTGAGCGTATGCATCCTGATGATCAGAGATGGGTGGTTGATTTCTGTGTGACTCAGTCCAAATCAGGCACCGACCACGAAGCCGATTACCGTGCACTGACCAAAGACGGTAACTATGTCTGGATCCGGGATGTCGTGCATGTGGCCCGCGATGAAAATGGTGACGTGGAAGCCCTGATTGGGTTTATGTTCGATATCAGTGAGCGTAAGGAAACCGAGCAGAAACTGCTGGACCTGCAAAAAGAACTGGAAGAACTGTCCTTTAAAGATGGCCTGACCGGTGTGTCCAACCGACGAATGCTCGACTCTGTATTGGAACAGGAATGGGTGCGGGCCAGACGCGAACAGCAAGCCTTATCCCTGCTGCTTGTTGATATCGATTTTTTCAAGCAATACAATGATTTCTATGGTCACATGCAGGGCGATGACTGCCTGATACAGGTCGCTCAGGTCCTGTCTGATGCCGCCACCCGTTCGCGTGACTTCTTTGCCCGTTTTGGCGGTGAGGAGTTTGTCATGGTGTTGCCCGAGACCGATGCAGACGCTGCGCAGAAAGTGGCCGAGCGCTGCCAGAAACTTATCTTCAAACAGCAAATACCCCATGAACAATCTGAAGTTTCCCAAATCCTGACCATCAGTATTGGCAGTGGCACGATAGTGCCGACCCATAACGACGAGTTGAGAGATTTTCTCGATAATATCGACCGTGCGCTTTACCAGGCCAAGCAGGCGGGACGAAACAGAATTCAGGCCGCCTGACCTGACCGGTGAATAGCGCTTGTAAGGCAGCCTTTTGGTTGCAAGCGGGAATGAACCCGCACGGGTGAAAGATGACGGTTTTGTGCCAGTAATAAAACAACTTAATTTATGCCGATACATTCTGCACAACCGGCCAGGTTGAATACTGTTTTTGTCATACTGGCAGCCCTGTTCTGGGGATTATCCGGCGGTATCGCCGCATCCCTCATGGCGGATGGCTGGGACGCCCTTGTGGTGTCATTCTATCGGGGCGCTATCGGGCTTTTGTTTGTGCTTGGTTGGTTGGCCTTTCAAGCTCAGAATAGTGGCTTATGGCATTGGCAACTCTGGTTCTGGTCAATCATTGCCGGCCTGGGTGTGGCCGGTAATTTCTCATTCTATTTCCTGAGTATTAGCGAAGGTAGTGTTGCCGTTGCGGCTACCCTGATGTACTGCGCGCCAGTCTTTGTTTATTTGATTTCCTTCGCATTCAAGCTGGAAAAACCTAGCCTGCTGAAGTGGGCCGCGATGGCAGTGGTTATGCTCGGTATTGTAATGCTGACGGGCGTTTACGGGAAAAGCACTGGCATCGTCTCAACGCTGGGAATGGCTGCGGGCCTGCTATCCGGTTTGTCCTATGCGGTATTCATTTTTGGCTTCAAATACGCCGCTCCGCATGGCAGCCCGCAAGCTATTCTGGTGATTGCTTTTTCGACACTTTGTCTGACTTTGATCTGGCTGATTGATATCGATCAGACTTTGGCGGTGCTGAGAGACACCAGTTTGCCATTATTCCTGATACTCGGGATATTTGGCGGTGGGATCTCATTCCTGTTCTATATCGTGGGTCTGAAGTATACAGCGCCAAGTGTTGCGGCGGTTGTGGCTATGGTTGAGCCGGTGACGGCTTCCCTGTTCGGTGTTGTCGTTTTGAATCAGCGTCTTAGTGGTCTTCAGATCCTCGGTATGATGCTCATTTTATTGACGGTAACAGCGCTCAGTATCTATTCAGACAGTCGACGCTCAGCCAGCTGATTACGCTCACAAAGTCTAACAACGGGTGTTGAACATCAACCCCAGCCATACCTTCAGGCATTCACTTATACATGGCAGCCTGACAGTGTGCTAATCACTGCGCATCAATGCTGATATCAGCAGAGCGCTGAATGACGCTAGATCCGATAATTTTGTAAAACTCTCCGATCCTGTTAAAAAGGAGATTGGTCTATTGCCAGCATAATGAGGAACGCCACGATGTTTGTTCTGGATGGTCCGAATGAAAATGACGTATTGACAGTTTCGATCAGTCAGCACCTCACAAAAGACGATTATCAGCAGTTTCTACCAAAGCTGGAAAAGTTGTTTCAACAGAATCGGAAGTTAAGATTTTTTATTGAACTGAAGGACTTTTACGGATTTGAAATCGGCGCTTTGTGGGAAGATCTCAAGTTTGATCTCAAACACAAAAACCAATATGGAAAAGCCGCGATTGTCGGCGAAACAAAGTGGGTGGAGTGGGGCACTAAAATTGCTGCACTGTTTTTTGCTTCAGAAATGAAGTTTTTTTCAAAAGAGCAGCGTGACGAGGCCTGGCAATGGGTTAATAGTCAATACTGATCGGCGGGCAACCTGGCTTATTGTTGCAAAAGCGATTCTACTCACCTTGTCTGGATGACACTGGACTAACCCAATAAATAACCCAATTGCTGGGACCCGGTTTGTTGTGTCAGTGGCTATCGGCCATAATACAGGCATGACACCTGATTATTCTTTAACGATGAAACTCTCCTTAACCGAGCCCAGAACCCACCACTACGCGTCGTTGTCATCCTGGATTTCTGATGCTGAATCCTGTGTTCACTGGGCGGGCCCGGATTTAGGTTTTCCCTTTTCCGCTGAAGCTTTGCCTAAACTGCTGCAAATGACCGATAGTGAAAGCTATTCGTTGACGGATGCCGATGAGGATCTGATGGGCTTCGGCCAATTCTGGCCACGTGATACTGATACCGTGCACCTGGGACGGATCATTATCAATCCGCTGTATCGCGGACAGGGGCTTGGCAAGGCCCTGATACAACTGTTAATTATTGAAGCGACGGAACGTCATCAGCCTGAAACCATCACACTCAATGTGTTGAGGAATAACCCCAGAGCGAAGTTTTTGTATCAGAAAATGGGCTTTGTGCCGTTTGAGGACCAGTCTACTCCGGATATGGTGTTTATGGCTTTAAGCAAAGCCTGAGTATCTTGATTTGGGGCATCCCTGCCGTGATGGGAGCGTTGGCCGGAACAAGGAGGGTCTCTTCGCTGAACGGCGCTCAGGTCCCCGGGGTCGCATACTTAACAGGTCCGTAGTATCGTAGGATTGCAGCTTCTTACCAAAAACAATAAGTTGGAGGCAAGAAATGACACGGAAATATCTTTACAGTTTTCCCGCTTTGACGTTGCTAATTATTCTGCTGGGTTCAGCTATGACCCCGGTCATCGCGGAAGACAATTTCAAACAACAGCGTGAAGCGCTCATCGATGAGGTGGCTGAGGATCTTCGCCGCAGCGAGGCGATCCTGGAGCCCACAGAGCTGGACCCGCGTGTTCTTAAAGCAATGAAAACCGTGCCGCGGCATGAGTACGTGCCGGACAAACATAAACAACAGGCTTATCGAAACCGGCCGTTGCCTATCGGCTATGGTCAGACTATTTCGCAGCCAGCGATTGTGGCTTTAATGACCAATCTGCTTGAGCTGGAGCCTTCAGACAAAGCCCTGGAAATTGGTACCGGCTCAGGGTATCAGGCAGCCGTGCTGGCAGAACTGGTTGATCAGGTTTTTAGCATCGAAATCGTGCCCGAGCTGGCGGAACGTGGTGCCAGGGACCTGAAGCGGACCGGTTATAACAATGTGACAACCCGCCAGGGTGACGGTTATTACGGCTGGGAGGAACAGGCTCCGTTTGACGCCATCATCGTGACCGCTGCCGCTGATCATATTCCACCCAGACTGTTGAAGCAGCTCAAACCCGGCGGCCACATGGTAATCCCGGTGGGCAGCCGCTTTATGGTGCAGCATCTGGTGCTGGTCAAAAAAACAGAAGACAGCGATATCCTCACTGAACAGTTGTTGCCGGTACAGTTCGTTCCCCTGACTGGCGAGCATTAATCTCCGCTATGCATCCGGGTGCCAGCTATCTGCTGACTATCGCGGTGATTTCGGGGGCGACGCTGGCCTATGAAGTGCTGCTGTTGCGCCTGTTTTCCATGATCCAATGGCATCATTTTGCTTTTATGATCATCAGTCTGGCCCTGTTGGGTTACGGGGTCAGCGGCGTATTTCTGGCCCTGGCAAGGCAGGGTGTCAGCCGTTATTTCCCGACCGTTATCATGAGCAATCTGTTGCTGCTGGCGCTGGCGATGCCGCTGTGTTTTCTACTGGCACAGTCGCTGCCATTTAACCCGGCAGAGCTATTGTGGGATCCGTGGCAACTGCTTTACTGGCTGGCTGTCTACCTGATCCTCGCCGTACCCTTCTTTTTTGCGGCGAATATTATCGGCCTGTCCTTATATCAGTTTCGCCAGGGCATTCCGACGCTCTATGCATTCGATTTACTGGGGGCGGCACTGGGCAGCGTCGGTATCATCGCCTTGCTGTTTAATAGCCATGTTGAACAGATTCTGCTGGCTTTGCCCTGTCTGGTATTGCTGACCGGTTTGCTGCTGGTATCACAGTCAGCAATCTGGACGGGCAGACAGCGACTGGGCTGGCAGACGACGATGCTGGTGATTGCGGCAGCGATCTTGTTTTACTTACCTGCTTCGCTGCAGCTGAATATTTCCTCCTATAAAAGTATGAGCCAGATGCTGACAGTACCGGAAACCGAGGTACTGCAACGCGAATCGAGTCCGCTTGGCGTGCTCAGTGTGGTTGCATCTAATCAGGTACCACTGCGCTATGCCCCGGGACTGAGCATTCTCAGTGATACTGAGTTACCTGAGCAGCTCGCTGTATTTACCGATGGCGATGCGATGACGGCCATTACCCGTTTTGAAGGCAACTTCGACGAGTTGGCCTTTCTGGGGCAGACCAGTTCGGCACTGCCCTATCAGTTAAAGCCGATGGAGGATGTGCTGGTACTGGGCGCCGGTGCCGGCAGTGATGTCTTGCAGGCATTGAAGTTTCAAGCGTCAACGATTGATGCGGTGGAAGAAAACCCGCTGCTGATCGACCTTATTCAAGACGATTACGCTGATTTTGCCGGCGAGCTTTATGCACTGCCGCAAGTGAATGTGCATCAATCGGAAGCCCGCGCTTTTGCCAGCAAAACCGAGCGCCAATATGATCTGATTACCATGTCTTATCTGACCGCTGCCGGCGCTTCAGGTGGCCTGTACTCGATGAGTGAAAATTATCTGTTCACCGTTGAGTCGATGCGCGACTATCTTCAGCATCTCAAGCCGAACGGTTATATCAGTATCACCCAGCAGACCACGCTGCCGCCGAGAGTGATGCCCAAACTGATCGCCACCGTCTCTGAAGCACTCAAATCGCTGGATCATAAGCCTTCGCAAAATCTCATCCTGATAAGAAGCTGGCAAACCACGACCTTGCTGATCAAAAACGGACCGGTCACTGATCAGGAAATCAGCCGTCTGAAGCAGTTCAGCCAGCAGTACAATTTTGATCTTGCCTTCTATCCGGGCATTAGTGAGGAAGAGGTCAACCGCTACCATCAGCTCCAGCAGCCATATTTCTACCAGGCCGCCACAGCGCTGCTGTCGCCAGATAGCAAGCAGTTCATTGACAACTACAAGTTCAATATTGAGCCGGTCACGGATAATCAGCCTTATTTTTCACAATTCTTTAAATGGGGAACATTGCCTGAAATTATCTCAATGCTGGATGCCGGCAGTATCTTTTTATTGGAAAGCGGTTATCTGTTATTGCTGGCGGCGCTGATTCAGGCGCTGGTTGCCAGCTTGTTATTATTGCTGCTGCCGCTTTGGTTATGGCGCCGCCGCAGACGAGACCGGGAACAGGCACAGCCGCTGCATAAAAGAGTGCTGGCTTACTTTTTTGCTTTGGGGCTGGCATTTCTATTTGTTGAAATTGCCTTTATCCAGAAATTTGTACTGATTCTGCATCATCCTGTTTATGCGGTGACAACCATCATTGCCGGTTTCCTGCTGGCAGCCGGTGCCGGCAGCTATTTTTTCGGCAGGATAAGACACATCAACCCGCAGTATCAGGTACTGGCTGCGGTGATACTGATGAGCGTCCTGAGTGCAGTGTATATGAGCAGTTATGGTGCCATATCGGCATTTTTACTGGCACAATCAGATTGGTTACGTTACCTGCTCGCCATTCTGATGATTCTGCCACTCGGCTTTTGTATGGGCGTGCCATTTCCGGCAGCAATGAGCATGCTGGGGCGTGAACATGATGAAATGATTCCCTGGGCCTGGGGTATTAATGGTTTTGCCTCAGTGATCAGCCCGATACTGGCTACTCTGATTGCGATGGAGTTCGGCTTCCGCATACTGCTCAGTCTGGCGCTGCTTCTCTACCTGCTGGCGGTCTGGCTTTTCCCTGCTGATACAGCGGGAAGACGGCTTGCGTGACCCCGGTGACGAACGATCCGACAGTTTGTGAAGACCTATTAGGGCCTGTTGCTCTTTCATCTCCGCCTCTGTTGTGGCTGAAAAAGTGTCAATCAAGGCGCGAGGAGAGCCGTTTACTTGCTCTAAACAAACGACGAGCAACGCAGAGTGGCGCTTTTTAAGCCACAACCCGGAGGGCTGGGACTATTTTTCCGCCCGGCTGCGTTGTCAATCGCTCATGTAGAATGTCTACACCACACTCTTTCCGCCTTGCCGGACACAAAAATAGCCTCCAGCAGTGGTGGATATGAAAGATCAACAGGCCCTAGTAACGACCTTATTTTCAGCAAAGGAGTCCAGCTATGTCTAAACAGCTCGCCCCCTATCCGGAAAAACTGGCGAATTGCATGGTCAATTACCAGTTTCTTGAAGAGGGGCTCAGATTCTGTCTGTATCGATGCCAGACCCTGATCCATCTGCGGATTTCATCCAGCCTGTCCTATGAAGTGCCGCTGAAAAGCATCGATGAGGCGGCCTTGCCGCGTCTGATTGAACTGTTCAAACCTTTCAGTCGCAATGAGTCTTTGATTCAGAAACTGCGTCTGGTGAATAATCACCGCGACTCGCTGGCGCATGAAGGTGGGCTGGTTCAGGGTGGTGATAATAGACCGGAAAACGAAAAAGCACTGGAAGCTTTTCTGCTTGAAGCGGAACAATGCGCCGCCATGATCAAGGAGGAGGCGGTCTATATCGATGAGCAGGTCGGCCAAGAGTACCGAAGGCTTAAACAGGATAAAGCACTGCCGGAAATCGATATTATTCCACCTTTGTAGATAGTGCGGTGACTGGCCGGCCCGGACGGGCGGGCCAGTCTTTTCACTCAGTTTTGCATCAGACCGGGCAACCAGAGGCTGATTTGCGGGAAGGCAATCAACAGCCCCAACACCACAACCTGTAGCGCTACAAACGGCACGATGCCTTTGTAAATAGACTGCAGTTTCAGTGTCGGCGGTGCGCTGGCCTTGAGGTAGAACAAAGAGAAACCAAACGGCGGGGTCAGAAACGAGGTTTGCAGGTTAAGGGCTATCAGCAAGGCAAACCATAGAGGGTCAAGCCCCATATGGACGGCAACCGGCGCAATCACCGGCACAACGATAAAGCAGATTTCGATAAAATCTAAAAAGAAACCGAGCAGGAAAATCAACAGCATGCTCAGGATCAGGAAGGTCCATTTACCGCCGGGCAGGCTGCTGAAAATATCGAGAATCAGTTTGTCGCCGCCCATACCGACAAACACCAGACCAAAGGCCGTGGCGCCAATAAAGATGATAAATACCATGCTGGTCAGACGCGTGGTCTTCTGCATCGCTTCACGCAGATTGCCGAGGTTGAGGCGTTGATGCAGTGCAGCCAGGATCATCGCGCCCAGCGCACCGACCGCGGCAGATTCTGTCGGCGAGGCAACCCCGAAAAAGATGGAACCCAATACTGCAATAATCAGAAACAGCGGCGGCAGCAGGCTTTTAATAACGGCCAAAGCCAGACCAGTGTCAAACTCTTCATTACTGTTCATCGCCGGTGCCAGTTCCGGCTTACGCCAGGCAATCCAGACGATATAAAGAATATAACCACCAATAAGCAAAGCGCCGGGGATCGTGGCCGCAATAAACAATTCACCGACCGGCACACCCATGACGTCGCCGAGCAGGATCAGAATAATGCTGGGCGGGATAATCTGCCCCAGCGTGCCGGAGGCGGCGATAGTGCCACTGGCCAGAGACGGCGCATAACCGCGCTTGAGCATGACCGGCAGCGCAATAACGGCCATGGTCACCACCGAAGCGCCAACCACCCCGGTGGTGGCAGCAAGCAGGGCGCCCACCACAACGACAGAAATGGCGAGACCGCCACGAACCTTGCCGAACAGCCGGCCCATGGTATCCAGCAGCTCTTCAGCAATGCCGGATTTTTCCAGCAGGACCCCCATAAACACAAACAGTGGCACGGCCAGCAGGGTGAAGTTGGTCATAATGCCCCAGATGCGGAGCGGCAACAGATTGAAGAAATCCATGCCCAGGAAGAAGCTGCCGAAAGCCAGGGCGATAGCACCCAGGGTAAACGCAACCGGATAACCTGCCAGCAACAGCAGGAATAATACCGCGAACATGGCGAGAGCCCAGTATTCCATTAGCGGCTCTCCTTATGACGTAAAACCTGGATTTGTTTCAGCAGTTCTCCCACTCCCTGCAGCATCAGCATGACAAAAGCGACCAGAATTGCGCCTTTTAGCAGGTAACGATGCGGCAAACCACCCGGGTCAGGTGAACCTTCCCCGTAATAAAAAGCGTTTTCGACAAATGGCCAGGCAGTGAACAGAATCAACAGGCAAAAAGGAAACAGCAACAGCAGGGTGCCCAGAATGTTAATCCAGGCACGACCGCGATCAGAGACAAAACGACTCTGGTACAAGATGTCTACACGAACGTGTTCGTCATGTTTGAGTGTATAGGCACCGCCGAGCAGAAACATCAAAGCAAATAAATGCCATTCCAGTTCCTGTAGCGCTACTGACCCCTGCTGGAACAAATAACGCATTGCTACGTCATAACAAATCAGTAAAACCATGCCCAGGATCAGCCAGGATACGGCTTTACCGGTTGACTCGGTGAATTTGTCGATACCTGCAATCAGGCACGCCGCCGATAATTTCATTTCAAATTCATTAATCTTGATTACAATCGGCTAAGTGTCCCACAATCAGGCCTGAAGCTCTAGTTGCAATAGGGCCAGAAATGGATGCTCAACAGTCTTTCGGGCCACTGAAGTGGTAAAGTAAAGTAGCACTCTACATGGAGAAAAGCGATGGATAACGAAACCGTTAAAAAAAACGTCAGTAACAAAAATCAATGGCTGAGAATTCTTTACATGATTCTGTTTGCCGTCATCCTTTATCTGGTGATGATGCTGGTGACAGTCGTGGTGATTGTTCAGTTGCTGTTTGCGCTTTTCACCGGCAAGCCCAATGAGGATATCGGCGATTTTGCCGATGACCTGTCTAAGTACGTCTACCGTATTGTGGCCTTTCTGACCTATACCGATGATCGCCGGCCATTCCCATTTGATAACTGGGAGCAGGATGAGGAACAGGAAGCGAGTGATGATGAGGATGATTACTCACAATCGGTGGAAAATATGGGCGATGCCGGACAGCCTGGCGGTGACGACCGTCGCAGTGATCCTAATCAAAAATAAACAGACTTAAAAAAGGATAGAACGAAACCATGTTGATGGTGATTTCACCCGCAAAGACGCTGGATTTTGAAACCGACGCAGTCACTAAACAAGCCAGTCAGCCGAGATTTCTGGATGATTCAGCCAGGCTCATCGACAGACTCAGAAAGATGAGCACCACCGACATTGCCAGCCTGATGAAACTCAGTGATAAGCTGGCCGGCCTCAATGCGGCCCGTTATGAGTCCTGGCATACACCGTTTACGGCAGATAATGCCAAGCAGGCGGTGTTGGCTTTTAAAGGCGATGTCTACACCGGTCTGGATGCCGACAGTCTGGATAAAGCCGGCTTTGATTTCGCACAAAAGCATCTCCGGATTCTGTCCGGCCTCTACGGTGTGCTTAAACCGCTGGATCTGATTCAGCCTTACCGGCTGGAAATGGGGACCAGGCTTGATAATCAGGCCGGTAAAGATCTGTATGCTTTCTGGGGCGACAAGCTGCGGCAATCACTGCAACAGGACGAGGGCCTCAAAGACGGGGTGTTGATTAACCTGGCATCCAATGAATATTTCAAAGCAGTGCAGGCCAAACAGCTTGATGCCCGCATCATCACCCCGGTATTCAAGGACTGGAAAAACGGCCAGTACAAGATGATTAGCTTCTATGCCAAGAAAGCCCGCGGTCTGATGAGTCGCTATATCATCGACCACCAATTATCCGAGCCTGAAGCTATCAAAAAATTTGATTATGATGGATACCGCTTCAGTGAAGAAATGTCCAAAGGTGATGACTGGGTATTTATTCGTGACCATGAATAACTGATAAGCTGACTCTATGTTTTCAGGGACGAAACAAGGAATAAAAAAACCGCTGCTGGCAGTACTGCTGCTGGTAGCGGTTTTTCCTGTTCAGTCTGCTGAGCAGCGGCTGGCGTTAAGCACTGTGGAGCAGGAATGGCTGGATTCTATAGAGGTCATCCGTTTGTGCAGTGATCCGGACTGGATGCCTTATGAGGCGATCGGTGAATCCGGTCAGCATATCGGCATTATGTCCGATTTCCATCAACTCTGGTCAGAGATGATGGGCAAACCGGTCAAGCTGCAGATCACCGACAGCTGGGAACAGGCTTTGCAGTACATGCAGCAGAAAAAGTGTGATGTGTTGTCCAGTGCTCAGGATGTCCCCAGCCGCCGACATTACTTGAGTGTCACTCAGCCTTTTATCAACTATCCTTTTGCCATTGCCACCCAACCGGGTCAGCAATTTATTATCAACCTGTTGCCGTTGATGGATAAAAGTTTTGTCATGGTGAAAGGCTATGCCGGGGTTGAACTCATTCGAGCGCTTTATCCGGATATCAAGCTGATGCTGGTGGATTCGGCACGTGCCGGACTCAAGCTGGTTGAGAAAGGGCACGTCTACGGCTTTATCGATACGGTCCCCAGCATCAATTATCAGACACTGAAACACGGGATTTCGCATATCAAGATCAGCGGCGTGCTGGAAGAACACTATGCGATGTCGGTGGGCGTACGACGTGATTTGCCGCAGCTATTATCGATATACAACAAGGCGATTGCCGAAACCCATGAAACGGAACGCCAGCACATTCTCAATAACTGGTTGTCGCTGGAGTTTGACTACAAAATTAACATGACCCTTATTTGGCAGCTGCTGGCTGGCGTCCTGCTGCTGTCTGTCCTGTTTTTTTATCACTACTTCACGGTGAAGCGGACCAACCGCCGATTGCAACTGGCCAACCGGCAACTGGAACATGTGTCACGGCGCGATCATCTTACCGGTATGCCTAACCGGCTTTATCTGCAGGAGGCATTTGAGTCCGAGCTGGAGCGTTATCATCGATATGGTCATGCGTTTTCACTGCTGATGATGGATATCGATCATTTCAAACGCATCAATGACAGCTTCGGTCATGTTGTCGGTGACGAGATCCTGAAAAGAATCGCAGATCTGCTCACACAGAATGTGCGCGGCGCTGATATTGCCGGCCGCTGGGGCGGTGAAGAGTTTCTTATCCTCTGCCCGGAAACCGATCTGCAGGGCGCGTGGATTCTGGCAGAGCAACTGCGCAAACTGGTTAGCCAGACTGATTTTGGTGTTGATAAGATGACGATTACAGCGAGTCTGGGGGTGACCGATTTCCGGGATGATGAAATGATTGAAGACTGTATTAAGCGGGCAGACCAGGCACTTTATCGCGCCAAGCATGGCGGACGTAACCAGACCATCAGTTTTTAAAAGGTCGGTGATGAAACGTCTGTTTTTTGCTTTATGGCCCGATGACAGGACCCGTGCTCAAATTGATGCACTGAATCAGTCCATTGAAGCGGCGGGACGCAAGCTGGTGCCAGAAAATCTCCATATCACACTGGTGTTTCTGGGTAATGTGGAAGATGACATTGCCAACGCCGTGCAGCGAGCCGCGGCGGCGATTCAGGCCAGCCCGATTACATTGCAGTTTGATGAACTGGATTACTGGCGGCGGCCACGAGTGTTGTGTTTGACCTGTCACCGGCAACCGAAAAATCTCTATTCTCTGGTCAATAGCCTGACGAAAATGCTTGATCCCTATCCTATCAAGCTAGACCAACGTCCTTACCGGGCGCATATCACGCTGGCACGCAAAGCACAGCAACGACCGGCAAAAAGCTTCAAGCCGATCACGGTTCATGCGGATGATTTTGCGCTGGTGGAATCGGTATCGACCGAACAGGGCGTGCGATATGAAGTGCTGGAGAAATGGCCGCTCAAGGCCTGATTAACTCTGGTGCTGCAGAATAGCCGGCTCAGCTTCCCAGGTCGGTGAGGTGCTGAACCAGAATTCCTGTTTCACACCGAGCAAGCGGTAAAGACCCTCCGGCAGATCTTTCTTGATGGTCTCGATATCAGGCTGCACATAGGCATAGCTCATCACGCCATGAATATAGTGATAGACCAGTCTGGCCTGTTGTTCCATGTCACCGGTACGTTCGAGGTAGTCACCGGCATCAAGCGCTTTAATCAGAGCAAAATTGTAAGTGATGGCGGTTTGCGACAGGTTTTTCAACGCTTCAATGACTTTCTCGTCATCAGTGCCGATTTGGGCACCGGCATTGAAGAACGGACAACCGCGAACAGTATCGTCACTGAGTTTGGAGCGGAACAGAAACTGGATCAGGTTTTCCAGTTGCTCCAGCGGACTGTTAACCGGAGAGAAGATGGTGTCGAGGTCTTTTTTGATGACTTGCCAGTAGAAAGCGGTGGCTTCACAGAACAGGCTGGCTTTGGATTCGAAGTGGTGATAGAACGCCCCCTTGGTGACGCCGGCCTGTTTACAGATCTCATTGACGCCGACCACGCTGTAATTGCTTTGCCAGATCAGCGTCAGTGCTGTTTCCAGCAATTTTTCTTTAGTTTCTACTACAGACATCTTGTTCGCTACATGAAAAATTCACTCCAGTATAAATACCATACGGTTTGTGTGACAAGGAAAATGTCATCGCCTTGTCATTTTTTATTGCGCTGAGACCAAAACTGGACCGTTACTGTGGTGAATCAAAATAATCATTTCAGATCAATAAGATAATTTTATTTTCCGGTTACGATAAATGACTCCCGAAGCCTGTAACTTGACGAGCATACCGACCGGTATGTAAGCTTTCGCATCTACATTCCACGCTGGAATGATTTCAAGGAAGGTCAGCGCTGCCGACAGAGCAGTGGGGGATAACGTATGTCACACATAACATCCAGACGTCAGTCACGTGGCTGGTTCAAACTGAGTTTTTTGCTGGTGATTGCCGCCGCGGCAGTCGCAGTCTATTTCAACAGCGCTTACAGCGAACAGTCTCAGGAAGCCCCGGCCGCGGCTTCGCCACCACCACCGGTTGCTGAATTTGTGACGGTCGCGCCGCAGGAAGTGCGGATCTGGACCGGCTTTTCCGGCCGTCTCAGTGCGGTTGATAAGGCTGAAATCAAACCACTGGTGGGCGGTGAATTACAGCAGGTTCTGTTTGAAGATGCGCAAAAAGTGGAAAAAGGCGACCTGTTGTTTGTGATTGACCCGCGCCCTTATCAGGCAGCTGTCAAACGGGCTGAAGCACAACTGACTTCAGCCCGCTCCCGCGCCAAATTAGCCAGTGATGAATTGGAACGGTCTGAACAACTGGTGAAAAAGAAACTGGTTTCAGAGAGCGTGTTTGATGCCGCTAAAAATGAATTTCAGGTCGCCACCGCCACCATAGAAGAAGCCAGTAGCGCGCTTGCCCAGGCAAAACTGGATTTGGATTATTGCTATATTCGGGCGCCGTTTTCCGGTCAGGTCAGCCGTGCTGAGCTCACGGTCGGCAACATTATCGAGACCTCGCCCAATGCACCTGTGCTGACTACGCTGGTCGCCAATGACAAGCTCTATGCTGAGTTCGATATCGATGAACAAACCTACCTGAGAAGCATGCGTCATAGCCAGGGTGATAAAGCGATGCCGGTGGAAATGACGCTGGCCGCCGATACCAGCGTGACTTACCAGGGCAAGATTCATTCTTTTGATAATCAGCTTGATGTCAGTAGTGGCACGATTCGCGCCAGAGCCATTTTTGATAATACTGATGGCGCGCTGACACCCGGTATGTATGCCAATGTGCATCTGGGGACTGCGGAAACTCAGTCCGTGATGCTGATTCCGGAACGGGCGGTGGGCACCAACCAGGATAAGAAGTTCGTTTACGTCATTAATGACAATGATGAAATCAGTTACCACGAAGTCACCTTGGGTGCCCATCACAAAGGCAGCCGGATTGTGCTGACAGGTCTGCAAGAAGGGGATCGTGTGGTAGTGAACGGCCTGTCTCATATCCGTCCCAACAGCAAGGTCACTGCCAAGCCGGCCGAGACGCAACAAGTCGCCGCGACTGAATAAGCGCGGATCAGACTGTAGTTTTCTGAACGAAGGAACGCGATGAATATATCCAAGTTTTTTGTGGACCGCCCGATCTTTGCCGGCGTTTTGTCCATGCTCATTTTTATTGCCGGTTTGATCTCGATGTTCCAGTTGCCGATTTCGGAATATCCTGAAGTGGCGCCGCCGTCGGTGGTGGTTAATGCTTCCTTCCCCGGTGCCAATCCCAAAGTCATTGCCGAGACCGTTGCTCGGCCGCTGGAAGAACAGCTGAGTGGCGTTGAGAACATGCTGTATATGTTTTCGCAGGCCACTTCAGATGGCCGCATGACGCTGACCGTGACCTTCAAGATCGGTACTGACCCCGATCTGGCGCAGCAGATGGTTCAGAACCGCGTCACTCAGGCGACACCACGTCTGCCGGAAGTGACCCGGCAACTGGGCGTGACCGTGGTCAAGAGCTCGCCGGATCTGACCATGGTGGTGCATTTGATCTCGCCGGACAAACGTTACGATGAGCTCTATCTGCGTAACTACGCATTGATGCATGTGAAGGATGAGCTTGCTAAGGTCGAAGGCGTGGGTAATGTGCGTCTGTTCGGCTCCGGTGACTATGCAATGCGGATCTGGCTGAACCCGGAAAAAGTCGCCGAACGGGGACTGACAGCCGGTGATGTGGTCAATGCCATTCGAGAACAGAATGTACAGGTGGCGGCCGGCCTGATAGGCGGCGCGCCGATGGACGATGCCGTTGAACTGCAGCTGCCGATTAACGCCAAAGGGCGTCTGGAAACGCCGGAAGAGTTTGAGAACATTATTATCCGTGCCGGTGAGGCCGGCCAGATTACCCGGCTCAAGGATGTGGCCCGGGTCGAGCTGGAAGCCGCAGAGCACAGCCTCAATTCGATGCTGAATAATCAGCCGGCTGTGGCGATCCCGATTTTCCAGTCGCCCGGTGCCAACGCGATTCAGATTTCCGACAATGTGCGCGCCAGTATGGCCGAGCTCAAACAGCGGTTTCCTGAGGGTGTTGATTACGAAGTGGTCTATGACCCCACGGTATTTGTTAAAGAGTCGATTCGCGCGGTCATCAAAACCCTGCTCGAAGCCTTGCTGCTGGTGGTCATTGTGGTGGTCGTTTTCCTGCAGACCTGGCGGGCGTCTCTGATTCCATTGCTCGCTGTGCCGGTGTCGATTATCGGTACCTTTGCGGTCATGCACCTGTTCGGCTTTTCGATTAATACCTTATCGCTGTTTGGTCTGGTGCTTGCCATCGGTATTGTGGTCGATGACGCCATTGTGGTGGTGGAAAATGTCGAGCGTAATATCGAATCCGGGCTGACACCGCTGGAAGCGAGTTACCAGGCTATGCGTGAGGTCAGCGGACCGATTATCGCCATCTCGCTGACACTGGTGGCGGTGTTTGTGCCGATTGCCTTTGTCAGCGGTCTGACCGGGCAGTTTTATCAGCAGTTTGCGATGACCATTGCTATTTCCACCGTGATTTCGGCGATCAATTCACTGACGCTGAGCCCGGCATTGGCGGCGCTGCTGCTGCGCAGTCATGATGCGCCCAAAGACCGCCTGACCAAAGTGATCGACTTCCTGTTCGGCTGGTTCTTTAAATTGTTCAACCGGGGCTTTAAAAGGGCTTCACATGGTTATTCCAACTCGGTGGCCGGTCTGCTCAGACATAAATCCATCTCGGTGATTATCTATGCCATTCTGCTGGGCTTTACGGCCTATGGCCTGAATGCGTTGCCGAAAGGGTTTGTACCGGCACAGGATAAGCAATATCTCATCAGTTTTGCCCAATTACCGGACGGTGCCTCACTGGCGCGGACCGAAGAAGTCATCCGCGAAATGGGCCGTATCGCACTCGAAGAACCGGGTGTCGCCAATGCAGTGCAGTTCCCGGGCTTGTCGGTGAATGGTTTTACCAACAGCCCCAGTGCCGGCATCGTCTTTGTGCCGCTGAATTCTTTTGATGAACGTACTGACCCCAGTCTGTCAGCAGGGGCGATTGCAGGCCGTTTGCAGGCTAAGTTTGCACAGATAGAAGAAGCCTTTATCGCTATCTTCCCGCCGCCACCGGTGCGTGGCCTGGGTACAACCGGCGGCTTTAAACTGCAGATTGAGGATCGCGCTGATCTGGGTTATGAAAAACTGGCAGAGGCAGTCGATCAAACACTGCAACAGGCCTGGCAGAGTCCGGCGCTGACCAGTGTCTACTCCAATTATGAAATCAATGTACCGCAGCTGTATGCCGATCTGGATCGCACCAAGGCCAAGCAATTGGGCCTTAACGTCAAGGAAATCTTTGACACCATGCAGATCTATCTGGGCTCACTCTATATTAATGATTTCAACCAGTTCGGTCGTACTTACCAGGTGATTGCCCAGGCGGATGCGCCATACCGTAACAGCCCGGATGACGCCCTGAATCTTAAAGTGCGTAATACCCAGGGTGAGATGGTACCGCTGGGCAGCGTCATTGAAATGAAGGAAAGTTACGGGCCGGAGAGTGCTGCGCACTACAACGGTTATCTTGCTGCCGACTTGAACGGTAATGCCGCACCCGGCTATTCCAGTGGCCAGGCACAGGATGCCATCAGCAAAATTCTGGAAGAGACGCTGCCGCCGGGCATGGTGTTTGAATGGACTGATCTGACTTATCAGCAGGTGCTGAGTGGTAATACCGCGATGTATATTTTCCCGCTATGTCTGTTGCTGGTGTTCCTGGTGCTGGCCGCACAATACGAGAGTCTGATTCTGCCGCTGGTGGTGATTACCATCGTCCCGCTGTCGATTCTGGCTGCTGTCTTCGGTATCTGGCTGACTGATGGCGACAGTAATATTTTCACGCAGATAAGTTTCTTTGTGCTGGCGGGACTGGCAAGTAAGAATGCCATTCTGATTGTTGAGTTCGCGCGTGAACTGGAAATCAATGGTATGCAGACCGTCAAAGCCGCGATTAAAGCCAGCCGCATGCGTCTGCGTCCGATTCTGATGACCTCATTTGCCTTTATTATGGGCGTGGTGCCGATGGTGCTATCGACCGGCGCCGGCTCAGAAATGCGTAATGATATCGGTATTACCGTGTTTTCAGGGATGCTCGGGGTGACTTTCTTCGGTCTGTTCTTTACCCCGATATTTTATGTGTTGCTGCGTAAGCTGGAGGGCTCTCGTCGTTATCACAGCCATGTGGTGATGCAGTCAGACTGATTCAACGGCGAGCGGTGATTGTTCGGCCGTTCGCCGTAATCAACAGCAGGGCGCCAGTGGGGTCAAAGTCCAGCTGTTGAACTTCGCTTAAAAACTTCAGAAAGCGCTGCTCCTGTTTCATCAGTGACGGTGCGCAGCTTTTGCGGGTCGTAATGGGGTCAGCGATATCCAGCTGCTCATTGAATTCATAAGCGGTGGTGTACTGATTACAACCGGCATGTCCGGATAAGCGTCCCTCGTTGTCAAATTGCATGGTGACGCGGGTGAAATCAATCATCCCCTGAGCGCCGATATCTTCTACAACCCATTCTTTGCCGGTGAGCAGCGTATAGCTGTTACCGCCACAACCACTGAGGTGCAAGTCACCGTATCGTAATTCCACATGCTGAGGGTAAGGTCGACCGGACATACTATCCCGACAGAGACTGTGCAGCACATTCACTTTGAGCAGCGGCACGTTGGCTTCCGAGTGCAGCACAAAGCCGCTGTGAGTCAGGTTCAGTTCCGGGTAAGGCATCACCAGATGCTGCTGGCCGTAATTCCAGTCCAGCACGACTTCATCCACATTGGCTGACAGGGTCCAGCCCGGTTCATTGCCATGAGCTCGAAACGGGAATAAAGCCAGCACATCCTGACTGACCCGGGCACAGACCGGCCAGTCGTAATCAGCCATCGACAACATGGCTTCGCTCCCTTTGTCCCAGAACAGAACTTGTTCATCGGCTGACTGGTATTTGGCGCCGGAAGCTGAGACGACGGCTTGCAGGTGATAAACATCATCCTCCAGGTGCAATTGTCGCTGCTTATTATGTGCAATCAGTTTGAGCGTTTTTTTGCCACAAAGAAAAAGCTGTGTTTGGTCCGGGGTGGTCTGAATGACAGACTGCAGCGGGATTTTCCCGAGTTCCATCTCTTCGCTGGCGCGATCAACGGTATAAAGCTGACTGTTCGTCCAGCGACGGCCGTCAGCAGCCTGATAAATGATGCGAAGAATATAGGTGGTGCCGACCTGCAATTGGTCACGATAGACACGGAGTTTGAATGGCACCGGCTGCTGCGGTTTCTCCAGCGCCGTCTTCTTCTCGACGATCATGGCATTGCCGCTGGGCAGGGCAGAAAGGTTCTCCAGCCTGACGGTCAGGCTGCTGCCATTTTTACCACTAACGTTGCCCCGAATCTCGACTTCACCACTGATCAACAGCGCCTGCTGAGTGTTGGTTTCAGACGCTGTCTCATCGCAGGCGGTCACAGACAGCAACAGAAAAAAACTCAGTATCAAACAGCTCAAGCGGGGCATAGCTCATCATCCTGATAAGAACTTCAGTTTTGATGATAGCGCGAAGCGGTCACTGGCTGACAATAAACAGCTCACGAAATCGCATCATTTCAGATCTTACACCTTGAACTGATTAATCAGTTTTTGCAGATCGGCGGCTAGTTTAGCGAGGCTCTGACTGGTTTCAGTCGTCTGCGTGGTGCTGTCAGCATTTTCTTCTGCGACCTGGGCGATATGCGTGATGTTGCGATTGATATCTTCGGCAACTGCGCTTTGCTCTTCGGCGGCGCTGGCAATATGGGTATTCATATCCAGAATCGATTTCACTTTGTCGGCGATCACATCCAGAGACTGACCGGCTTCTTCAACCTGAGTCACCGTCGATTCCACTTGTTCCTTACCGCTCAGCATGGCCTCAACACAGTGGTTGGCACCGCTTTGCAGACGATCGATGATAGTTTTTATTTCCTCTGTGGACTGTTGGCTGCGCTGTGCCAGCGTTCGCACTTCATCGGCAACCACTGCAAAGCCGCGACCGGATTCACCGGCACGGGCGGCTTCAATCGCGGCATTGAGTGCCAGCAGATTGGTTTGCTCGGCAATTTCCTGAATGACGGTCAGGACGGTACCTATATTGTCGCTTTCCAGCTGCAGGTTTTTGATGGCTTCAGCATTGCTGGTGCTCTGAACGGCCAGCTGTTTGATACCGGCAACGGTTTTCTCCACTACCGTTTTGCCTTTGACGGTCTCCTCGTCAGAGGTTTTGGAAGCATTCGCAGCCTGGGCAGCATAGCGTGCGACTTCCTGCACGGTGGCGGTCATTTCGTTCATGGCTGTTGCGACCTGCTCACTGCTGCTTTGTTGATTGATGACGCCTTCGCGGCTTTGTTGTGAGACCACAGCCAGCTGCTCTGCAGCCGCACTGACGGTTTGTGCCGATGTCAGAACATCCTCAATGAGTTTCTGGAAAGTGCCGGTCATGCCGTTAAACGATGCCGCCATCTCAGCAATTTCATCCTTGCCGTTGACCGGCACGCGGATGCTGAGATTTTTAGTCTCTTCGACTTCATGCATGGTGTCAGACAGTTTCTGCAGCGGTTGGATAATGCTGCGGCTGATAGCCATGATAAACCAGATTATTGCCACACCCAGCACGACGGAAAGAGCCAGAATCCAAAGTTCATAGCGCTGAATGGTTGCCGGGACCGAGGTTTTCATGAGGCTGTCGAGATTATTCAGTGCCTCCTGACTCTGGTGGATGGTGGCGCGCATTTCTCCCAGCAAGCCGCTGTCGCTGTCCAGTCCTTTTTGCTGGTAAGCCTCCGCCAGGGCCAGAAAATCAGCCTGATAGTTATCCAGCAGGCCGCTGATTTCGGCCTGTGTGCCAGCCGGCAGGAAACTGTCATTGAGCGCAGCTTTGAAAGTCTGAATTTGATCATTGAAGCGAGAGATATATTTCAAGTCCAGACGCAGCATGAAATCTTTTTCATGCCTTCTCAGCATCAGCATATGCTTGAGCAGGGTATCTTCGTTGAAGGTATTCAGTCGCTCTTCGATATTATGAACCGAGGCCCGAAGTGCGCCGTAAAGGCCGTCAGTCGGGGTCAGGCCAATTTCTTTCTGTAATGCATAGATATCGCTGAAGAAAATGGCGTAGTCGCTGACGTAAAAACCGAGGTCTTCGGCTGGCGTGCTGTCGAGGCCCTGTTTTTCAAGCTCAATTGCCATTTGATCTGCACGGCTTATTAACGATGCCTGTGTTTGTTGAAAGCCTGTAATGTATTTAGGGTCGAGTCGTGCCAGAAAATCTTTTTCATGGCGTCTGAGGGTCAGCATTTCCACTTCCGCCTGCTGGGCCTCTAGGGCCAGATTTTCCAATTGCACCACTTTGCTCATTGCAACACGTTCCAGCCCGATGATGAAGAGCAATGTCAGAGCAACCATAATAGCGACGGCAATAAGTTTTTTTCTGACGGTCAACTGGCTGAGCATGTGGTGATTCCTTGTTAAAAGTTTTTGCCTGAGGTTGGCAGGCTAATCAATATGCTGATTATGTCGGCCCCAAGCCGGTTTTCATTAATCGGTTTTTTCAATTTTTGGGAGGCTGTTTAACTGGGATTGTTGCGGCACTTTTTCTAACTGCCAGTGTGTACAAGCCCACTGCCAGATTTCACTGAGAGAGAGCTTAACAAGCTCATCAGGCGGACTCAGGCCGAGAAATTGTAATGCCTGTGTCAGCATCAGCGAAGCATTATCAACGCGAAGCGCTTCGGCCTGTGTCTGTTTGCTGAGCTTTTCGCCCGTGTCGTTAGTGACAACGGGGATGTGGGCATAGACCGGTGAAGGCAGATCGAGACTATACTGCAGCAGAATCTGGCGGCTGGTTGAGTTCAGCAGATCAGCACCGCGCACAACATGTGTGACGCCCTGTTCGGCATCATCCACTACGACGGCCAGCTGGTAGGCAAACTGACCATCGGCTCTTTTGAGCACAAAGTCGCCGATATCACGCTGCATGCAGTGATCAAATTCACCTTGAACCTGATCCCGGAAAAACAGGTGTGCTGCGTCAGTTTTAAAGCGCCATGCGACGGTGGCGCGCTCACGACTGAGACCGTTGCGGCAAAGGCCGGGATAAACCGGGCCTTCCATGCCGGCGTGGGCAATATCAGCAATTTCGCGACGGCTGCAGTTACAACGGTAGACTTTATTTTCGGCGATCAGCTGATCCAATGTGGCCTGGTAGGCATCATGACGCTCACTTTGATAAATAATATCGCCGTCCCACTCGAAACCGTAGCCCTCCAGTGTACGCAGAATATCGTCTGCAGCCCCCGGCATTTCCCGTGGCTTATCCAGATCTTCCATGCGCAGTAACCAGCGCCCCTGATGCGTACGGGCATCAAGAAAACTGGCGACGGCAGCGACCAGAGAACCGAAGTGCAGAGGACCCGTGGGTGAGGGGGCATAACGCCCTGTGTAAATAGGCGTATTCATGAATAGTGGTGCTCCGGTTCCTTTGGCCCAAGTGCATCGCTATGACTCTGATATATCAGGCACTGGTTACCACCCGCCTGTTTGGCACGATAAAGCGCACGATCGGCGCGTCGGAAAGCGGTTTGTTCAGATAAGACTTTGTCAGCACTGAATAAAATGCTGAGACCAGCGCTGAGGCTGGCAGAGAAGTTGCTGCCATCAACCTGAAAGCTATTGTCGTAAAACACCCGGCGCAGGCGGTCGATTTTATGAATGGCTTTGTCTTCATTGCCGGCCTGAAACAGAATCAGAAACTCATCACCGCCCTGGCGAATACAGACATCTTCACTGCGGGACACTGTCTGCATTAATGAAGCCAGTAGTTTGATGACTTCATCACCGGCTTCATGACCAAAGCGGTCGTTAATTTGTTTGAAGTCATCCAGATCCAGCAGTGCCATAAACACCGGCTTGCCATTATGAAGAAAAGCGTTATACAGAGAGTTAATGGCTTCCGGCATCAGCCGGCGATTCCCCAGTCCGGTCAGCGGATCCTGCTGGACCAGTTGCAGGATTTGTTGATGGTCACGCTCCCAGTGTCTGACTTTGTCGCCCAGAGCCAATAACAGCATGAGCGCTTCAACAATAGCGCCCAACTGAGCGTAGATCAGTGTATTCATACCCCAGGGAAGAAGCGAGGTTGTGGCGGCAGTCACACTTAAGGCCAGACCACAGCCGTAAACCAGCCAGGCCAGGGCATACCAGCGGGCATAAACAAGTCCCTGCAGATAGGCTTTCAGGCCCAGCAGACTGAGTAGAACCAGACTGATAATACCGGCCATGGCGAGGTAAAGCACAGGCTCGTAGAATCCGGCAAAGCGTAGCAGAATGCCGATCAGGAATAAGACCGGCAGCCATCTCAGCAGCTTGTCGAGACGGGGGAACTGCAGATGGGTCATCAAAAACTGGCGGGAAAACAAAATTGCAGTGGCGGCGACCAGCAGAAAAATGATGTGGAATCCTTCGTTATGCCAGAACACTGATGTCGGCCACAAATACTGATAGGCAAAACCGTTCAGCAAGGCCCACATCAGCGTACTGCTGAGCAGAAAACCGGTATATAACAGGTACAGCCATTGCCCTAGCAGCACTGCGCCAAGGAAAGAGATCGCCATCAACAGCAGCATTGCACCGTAAAACAGGCCATACAGCAGATACTCTTCATTTTGCTGTTGAATAAAGACAGCAGCGTCACTGAGTTCGAAATCCAGCGTGACACTGTCGGCTTTTTCGAAATACAGCTTGAGATAGACCTCGGTTATCCCGCCGCCAGCGGTGGTGTGGGGTATGGCCAATGTGCGGTAGGGAAGAAGCCGACTGCTGAAGCTATGGCGATCGGAGAGCTGAATATGCTGAGTGGCTGACTGCGCATCCTGCAAAAATATCTCGATGTGATCGAGATAGGCCGTTTTGTGCGCCAGGATCCAGTTGATGGATTCATTTGATGAATTTTTCAGGCTAAAGCGGATCCAGAAAGCCTGATCGGAAATGCCCTGATTAATTTCGGCATCGGTCAGGGGCCGGAATTCAGCTTCCGGCAGCGCTTCTATTGTCACTGCCGGGTCGGTGACCAGAAACTGTGCCGGTTTACGAATAAGCTGCTGCTCAAGCTGTTTTATCTCAATAGCAGGCGAGCCAGCATTATCAGCATGACCCGGCTGGCTGAGCCCCAGCAGAAACAGGAGGAAAATAAATAAATTCAGTGGCACCCGCATGTCTGGCTTTGGTCTTGATAATGTCTGGAAAAAGCTCAGAGTGGCAGGATGCCGTTGTTCTCAGAACGCACTTTTGACGACACCTCCATCAACTCTGATCGCGGCGCCGGTGGTCGCCGAGGCCAGTGGACTGACAAGATAGCAAACTATTGAAGCGACTTCATCTGTACTGGCAAAGCGCTTGATGAGCGATGTTGGCCGCACATTCTCGAAAAAATCCGCCTCAAACTGTGCCAGCGTCTGTCCCTGCTGCTGCGCCATATCTTCGACGAAATCCGTAACACCGCGTGAGCGGGTGGGGCCGGGCAGCACACTGTTGACGGTGATATCGGTACCGGCAACATCTTCGGCCAGCCCGCGAGCCACCGAAATCTGGGCTGACTTTGTCATGCCGTAATGAATCATTTCCGCCGGGATCTGGATACCGCTTTCACTGGAAATGAAAATAATACGGCCCCAGTTTTTCTGTTTCATGACAGGCAGGTATAGTCTTGCCAGTCGAACGCCACTGAGTACGTTGACCTCAAAAAAACGCCGCCAGTCGCTGTCCGTAATGTCTTCAAAAGCAACCGGTTCGAATATCCCCACGTTGTTAATCAGAATCTCAACGTCGGGGTATTGGTCATACAGTCTGTTGGCGACTTCGGCAGTGGCGATATCACCGGCAAAGCCGAATAATCGACCGCTGGCCTCTGCTGTCAGCGAGGCGATGGCTTCATCGACAGATTCCTGACTGCGGCCGTTGATGATGACATCGGTGCCTTCGGTAGCCAGGGTTTTGGCGATGGCGTAGCCGATACCCGCCGTGCTGCCTGTTACCAGGGCCAGTTTGCCCGTGAGCTGCAAATCCATAAATGCCTCCTGTTGAAATAGCCTGGGATGGAACTATGGACTCAGTTTAGCGCTTATGGTTGCCAGTGACTTTAGCTTAACTCTGCGCTCGATTTGTTATGGCTGAATAACTTTTTATCAATGCCTGGCATTTTGCTTTTTTTAACCCCAGCTTACTGAATCCAGCTGTGGTAAAGCGGAATCCCGACCAGAACATTAAACGGGAAGGTCAGACCCAGCGAGGCCAGCATGGCAAGACCAATATCCGCTTTGGGAATCGCTGAACGGATGGCAACCGGTGCAGCAATATAGGAGGCACTGGCGGTCAGGGTGCCCAGAATCAATACCGAGCCCTCGGGCAAACCTAACCATTGACCGGTCAGCAGGCCGAACATAGCGAGGATGGAAGGGGCCAGTACCGCAAACAGCACAATCCGGATTTTATCCATGGATACCCGTTTCAAGGCTTCGGAGGCGACCAGGCCCATTTCCAGCAGGAAAAGCGCCAGCACCCCTTTGAACATGCCGGTGTAAAGGTCAGTGACGACGGCCCCTTTGAGTGGACCATACATCCAGCCGATGATGACACCACCGACAAGCAGAATAACGCCACGATTGGTAAAGGCTTCATGCAGAATATGCGACTGGCTGCGTGAGGTTTTTTCACCGGATAATTTATTGAAAATCAGCAGCCCGAACAGGATGGCAGGCAGTTCCAGCAGGACCAGATACAGCGTGACCTGACCACCGATATCCATATTGTGGGTTTCGGCATAAGCCAGCGCTACCGCGAAGGTACCGGCACTGACCGAACCATAATGCGCGGCAAAACTGGCGCTGTCGGCCACATTCAGGCCAACCATTTTGCGTAGTAAAGGATAGAGCGTAGCCGGGATTAAAAAGCCCAATGCGGCCACGCTGAGTAACTCTGGCAGCAGATGCCAGCCCATATTGCCATGTAAAGCCATCCCGCCTTTCAGACCGATAGTCAGCATCAGCAGCAGACTGAGCACATCATAAGCGGCTTTGGGAATTTCCAGATCGGATTTGACCACGCCGGCGATCAAGCCCAGCAAGAAAAACATCACGACAATATCGGGCATGTTCACCTCCAAGTTATAGAATCCGCGCGCAATTTAAGCACATATTCGCATAAGTCCAGCTTCAGTAGCTCAGACAACCAGTGAATAAATGATCACCGCTGCCAAAGCAATCCAGATCATCACAACCACAAACGTCATCCATTGAAAGCGAGGCAAAGCTGAGCGCTCGCTGGCTTTTTCCAGGCTGCGCTGCCAGACACCATGCGGGACAGTATGAATAACCAGCCAGCAACCCAGCGGCAATAAAATCAGATCATCCAGGTAGCCAATGACCGGTATAAAATCCGGAATCAGGTCGATAGGGCTGAGCGCATAGGCAACGACTAAAAGCGCCAGCCAGCGTGTCAATACCGGTGTCTGGGGGTCGCGATAAACATAATAAATCGCGGTGATATGTTGTTTGAGTTTTTTAGCCCAGCCAGATAATCGCTGTTTCAGAGACATTGCCGAGAGGCTCAGAACTCAAACGAAGCGACCAGTGGCGCATGATCGGAGAGTCGGTTCCAGGAGGAGTGCGGCGGCCGTTCACAGATCGTCGGTTCCATGCCACGGTAGTAAATGCGGTCCATTTTCAGTATGGGCATCCAGGACGGCCAGGTGCGGGCATAGCGGTTGTGCAGCGTGCGGTAGGCTTCTTTAAGATCCAGATGCTGCGACAGACGTTTTTCCGCCTGTCCGGCCCAGTCATTGAAGTCACCGGCCACGATCAATGGCGCGTCATGTGGCACATGTTCTTCAATACGTTCGCATAAGGTGACGAACTGACGCCGTCTTTCCATACCAATCAGGCCCAGGTGAATGCAGATAATGTGCAGGGTTTCATTATGCCAGGGCAGTTTTATTTCACCATGCAGCAGACTACGGCTGGCCCAGGTAAATGGCGATACATTGATGTTTTCCCAGTTATCCAGCGGATATTTGCTGAGAATCGCGTTGCCGTGGTGGCCGACGCTATAGACAGCATTCTTGGCATAGGCATAGTGCGGCCAGACATCCTGTGCCAGGAATTCGAAATGCGGCTCACTGGGCCACTGGTGATGTACCAGTCCGTGCTGACTGTGTTCACCCTGGATTTCCTGCAACAGCATGATATCGGCGTTGGTTTCGACCAGCGCATCTCGAATAGGGTGCAGCGTGAACTGCCGGTTGCTTGTGTTGAAACCCTTGTGCAGGTTGTAGGTCAGGATGCGAAGCTCGTTTGTCGACATGTAGAAAACAGTCCGGTGGTGGCGCTTGAAGTATCCTTATTGATACCTGCCTATTATGGTGGTCAGATGACAAAAATCCAAGTTCGGCTAAAATTGAAAGCATGACTTGATTTTGTGAACCGCGGTCCCCATTTGATTTGCATATTCCAACCAACAGCCAGATGGAGGCATTATTTCAATGGGCGTTGATGCACATAAGGAAACCATGGGTTTCCAAACTGAAGTCAAACAGTTACTGAATCTGATGATTCACTCCTTGTACTCTAACAAGGAGATTTTTCTGCGTGAACTGATTTCCAATGCAGCTGATGCTGCCGACAAGTTGCGTTTTCAGGCCTTGTCAGACGATGCACTGTATGAAGATGATGCCGATCTCAAAATCCGGGTGGATTTTGATGCCGATGCCCGCACCGTGACCATCAGCGATAACGGTATTGGCATGAACCGCGAAGAAGTGATCGACAATATCGGCACCATTGCCCGCAGTGGCACCCGTAAATTTTTCGATAGTCTGACCGGCGATGAGTCCAAGGACTCACAGCTGATCGGTCAGTTCGGTGTTGGTTTCTATTCCGCCTTTATCGTGGCTGACAAAGTCACACTGAAAACCCGTCGTGCCGGTCTCGGTGCTGAACATGGTGTGCAGTGGGAATCAGGTGGTGAAGGGGAATTCACCATTGAGACTATCGAAAAACCGGAGCGTGGTACTGAAATCACCCTGCATCTGCGTGAAGGCGAAGACGAATTCCTCAATGGCTGGCGTTTGCGCAACATCATCAGCAAATACTCCGACCATATCAATCTGCCGATTGTGATGAAAAAAGAAGCCGTGCCGAATGAGGACGGTGAGATTGATGAGGCGGATCAGGGCGAAGAAACCGTTAACAAGGCGACTGCTCTGTGGACCCTGTCCAAGAACGATATTTCCGACGAGGAATATAAAGAGTTCTATAAACAGATTGCCCACGACTTTCAGGATCCCATGGCCTGGAGCCATAACAAGGTCGAAGGTAATATCGAATACACCTCCTTGCTGTATATCCCGTCCAAAGCGCCGTTCGATCTCTGGGATCGCGACCGCATGCACGGCATCAAGCTGTATGTGAAACGCGTGTTCATTATGGAAGACAGCGAACAGCTGATGCCGCGTTACCTGCGCTTTATTCGCGGTGTGATTGATACCAATGATCTGCCGCTGAACGTGTCGCGGGAAATTCTGCAAAGTAGCAAGACCATCGACACCATTCGCGCCGCTTCAGTCAAGAAAGTGCTGACTGAGCTGAGCAAAATGGCGAAAAATGAGCCTGAGCAATATGCCGAGTTCTGGAAAGAGTTCGGTCAGGTCATCAAGGAAGGCCCGGGCGAAGACTTTGCTAACAAGGAAACCCTGGCCAAACTGTTGCGTTTTGCTTCCACCGAATCCGGCAGTCAGGAGCAGACAGTCTCGCTGGAAGACTATGTCGGCCGTATGAAAGACAAGCAGGATAAAATTTACTACATCACCGCGGAAAGCTTTGCAGCGGCAAAAAACAGCCCGCACCTGGAAGTGTTCCGTAAGAAAGGTATCGAAGTGCTGCTGCTCACCGACCGCGTGGATGAGTGGCTGGTGAACTCTCTGACCGAGTTTGACGGCAAGCATATGCAATCTGTTGCTAAAGGCGATCTGGATCTCGGCGATCTGGAAGATGAGGAAGAGAAAAAAGCGCACGAGGAAACCGACAAAAACTTCGAAGACCTGGTTGAAAAGGTTAAGAAAAACCTCGATGACAAGGTCAAGGATGTGCGTATCACTCACCGTCTGACGGATTCACCGGCCTGTCTGGTGGCGGATCATTACGATATGAGTCAGAATCTGGAACGGATGCTCAAAGCCGCGGGTCAGGAAGTGGCTGGCAGCAAGCCGATACTGGAGCTGAATCCGGAACATCCGATGGTCGTCAAACTGAAAGACGAATCCGATGACGAGCGCTTCAGCGACTGGACCTCGATTATTTTCGATCAGGCCCTGTTGGCAGAAGGCGGTCAACTGGAAGATCCGGCGACCTACGTCAAACGTATCAACGAGATTCTGCTCAAGATTGCTTAGAACTCCGCTTTTGATGCGATAGAATGGGCCGGGCTAGGGCTTGTTGATCTTTCATCTCCACCTCTGTTGTGTCTGAAAAAGCGTCAATCAAGGCGCGAGGAGAGCCGTTTAGTTGTTCTAAACAAACGACGAGCAACGCAGAGTGGCGCTTTTTTCAGCCACAACCCTCAGGGCTGGGACTATTTTTACGCCCGGCTGTGTTGTCAATCGCTCATGTAGAATGACTACACCACGCTCTTTCCGCCTTGCCGGACGCAAAAATAGCCTCCAGCAGTGGTGGATATGAAAGATCAACAAGCCCTAGGATGTCCGGCCTTTTTGTTTTATTCAGCCTCACCACGAAGGGTGTTTCAACGTGAAGTCAGATTGTTTACAACGTTTTCTTTTTGATAATGCGGCGATCCGCGGCGAGTGGGTCAACCTGCAGGAAACCTGGCAGGAAGTCCTTAACCGTCGCGACTATCCGGCCGCTATCCGCCGTATCCTGGGCGAAATGATGGGCGCTGCCGCCTTGCTGACTTCCACGGTCAAAATCAAAGGCCGGCTGGTGTTACAGATCCGTTCCGAAGGTCCGGTCAATCTGCTGATGGTGGAATGTACCAGTGCCAATACCCTGCGTGCTTTTGCCCAGTGGGAGGGCGAAGTGGATGAAGGCCTCGGCCTTCAGGAACTGACAGGTGAAGGCACCCTGGCCATTACCATCGAAGTCGAGGGTGCCAAGCAACCTTATCAGGGCGTCGTCAGTGTCCAGGGCGATACCATTGCCGAGACGCTGGAAACCTATTTTGCTCATTCCGAGCAACTGGCGACTAAAATCTGGCTTTATGCCAATGAGCACAATGTCGCCGGTCTGTTTCTGCAGCAGTTGCCGAGCGAAGAAGCCGACAAGGAGCAGGCTGAAGAAGACTGGTCCCGGATCAGTCAACTGGCCTCGACCATTACCGATGAAGAACTGCTGACGCTGGAAATGGAAACCTTGTTGCGTCGTCTTTTTCATGAAGAAACAGTGCGGGTTTTTGACCCGGCGGCATTGAGTTTTGCCTGTACCTGCTCGCGTGAACGGGTGGCTGAAACCATCAGTATGCTGGGCCAGGAAGAGGCGGAAGACATCATTGATGCCGAAGGCGGGATTGAGGTTGCCTGTGAGTTCTGTAATGAACATTATCATTTCGATAAAGTCGATGTAACGGAAATTTTTACTGATGCGGTCTCACCCGGCAGCGACCCGGACACCCTGCATTGATTGTCAGTAAGAGCAAAAAGTTTTAGTTTGAGCGTTTCTGTCTGAGAGCCGGGAATCTATATGGCGCATGTTGTCATCATTGGTGCGAGTACGGGCGGCTTGCCCGCTGCCTACGAACTGAAGGAAGCTTTGGGTAATAATCACCGCGTCTCGGTGGTTTCCAACACCCCGATCTTTCATTTTGTGCCCAGTAATCCCTGGGTCGCGGTCGGCTGGCGCAAACGCCGTCAGATCAGTTTTGAGCTGGCACCACCGCTGCATAATAAAGGCATCGATTTTTACGACAGCGGCGTCAATGAAATCGAAGCTCAGTACAACCGGCTGACCCTCTCTGACGGTACCCATCTGACTTATGACTATCTGGTGGTGGCTACTGGGCCTAAACTGGCTTTCGACGAGATAGAGGGCTTTGGGCCACAGGGATTCACCGAATCCATCTGCACAGTCGATCACGCCGAAGATGCCTACGATAGCTGGCGTCAGTTTATTAAAGATCCGGGGCCTATCGTCGTTGGCGCGGTGCAGGGCGCTTCCTGTTTCGGCCCGGCTTACGAGTTTGCCATGATCATGAACCGGGCTTTGCGAAAAGCCAGAGTCCGTGACCGCGTACCGATGACCTTTGTGACACCGGAACCCTATATCGGTCATATGGGGCTGGGCGGTGTCGGCGACTCCAAAGGCTTATTTGAATCCGAGTTTCGCAAGAACGATATCAAATGGATCACGAATGCCCGCGTTAAACAGGTCGAATCCGGTCAGATGCGGGTGGAAGAAGTCGATGATAAAGCCGAGACCATCAAAAGCCATCAGCTGCCATTTAAATATTCGATGATGATCCCGGCTTTCCGGGGCGTGGATTGTATCGCCGGGCTGGGTGAGGAAGCCGTCAATCCGAGAGGTTTTCTGAAAGTCGATGAATTCCAGCGTAATGTCGCTTATCCCAATATCTACGGTACCGGCGTCTGTATTGCCATTCCGCCGGTGGAAGCGACAGCCTTACCGGTGGGCGCGCCTAAAACCGGCTATATGATTGAGAGCATGACACGCGCCACCGTTGATAACATCACTGCATCAATTGAAGGTCGGGAACTCACAAGCCGGCCCAGCTGGAATGCAATCTGTCTGGCCGATCTGGGGCATACCGGCGCGGCCTTTATCGCCGAACCGCAGATCCCGCCCCGCAATGTGGCCTGGATGAGAAAAGGCCACTGGGTACAGTGGAGCAAGATCGCGTTTGAGAAATACTTCCTTTATAAAATGAAGCGCGGCATCACCGAACCCTGGTTCGAGCGCAGGATTCTCGACCTGTTCGATATCCGCAAACTCAAATAAAGCCCGGCTTCAGCCGGGCGCCAGCTTATTTATCCAGTGCCCAGTCTTTTCTGACCCAGTGACAGGTGTAGCCGGTGGGGTAATGCTGCAGATAATCCTGATGCTCGGGCTCGGCTTCATAAAACGGGCCGGCTTTAACCACCTCGGTCACAATCGGGCCGGGCAGTTTGCCGCTGGCATCGAATGCCTTAATCACCTCTGAAGCGATTCTGGCCTGTTCCTCGTTCAAAACGAAAATCGCCGAGCGGTAGCTGTCACCGATGTCATTACCCTGGCGGTTCGGGGTGGTCGGGTCATGCATAATAAAGAAAAACTCCAGCAACTCACGGTAACTGGTCTGCTGCGGGTCATAAACGACCTCAAGTGCCTCGGCATGACCGGTATGACCTTGTTTGACGTCGCTATAGCTGACATCAGGTACATGACCGCCGGTAAAACCAACCCGGGTTCTTAATACGCCGGGCTGTTTGCGGAATAACTCTTCCATGCCCCAGTAACAGCCGCCGGCCAGCATCGCGACTTCTTCCGTAGCGGCCTTTTTGTCTTCAAACAATGACAGGTATTCGCCGTAGCCTTCCTCTGCCAGTTTATCCTTGGGGATAAACCGCAGGCTGGCCGAGTTGATGCAGTAACGCAGACCGCCGCGATCACTGGGGCCATCCGGAAACACATGTCCCAGATGCGAATCGCCATGGCGTGAACGTACTTCGGTGCGGCTCATGCCATGACTGTCATCGTCATTGCTGGTGACATTGTCTGTTTCGACCGGTTGGGTAAAACTGGGCCAGCCGGTGCCGGAGTCAAACTTGTCTGTGGAGGAAAACAAGGGCTCACCGGAAACGATATCGACATAAAGCCCCGGCTCCTTGTTATCCCAGAAAGCATTATTGAACGGCGGTTCGGTGCCGCACTGCTGGGTAACCTGATACTGCAGGCTGTCCAGTTGTTCTATGGCTGAGTCATCTTTTTGGTAGGTTTTGGTCATTATTAATTCCGACTTCGTTATCAGAGATACCATATTGAGGCCTGAACAGGCCAAATGTTTCACTGTAGAATGCAACAAAGTAAAAGAATTTAAGGGATAAAGGCGCGCATGCTCAAGGTGGTGTACAGCAACAATATGGGTTTACTGGCTGACCACCTGGCCGAACAACAGCTTGCCGCGCCACTTGGGCCGTTTCAGAGCGAAACCATTCTGGTTCAGAGTAATGAACTGTCGCGCTGGCTTTCCTTGTTTCTGGCGAACCGGCAGGGTATCGCCGCCAATCTGCAGTTTCCTTTTCCATCGGCCTATATCTGGGACTTATTCCGCGAACTCTGGCCCGAGATCCCGTTGCAATCCCCTTATGCCAAATCCTCATTAGCCTGGCGGATTTTTGCACTGCTACCGGGCTGTATTGATGAGCCGGGTTTTGAGCTGGTGACGGCTTATCTGGGGGAGAACAAAGATGAACTCAAACGCTATCAATTAGCCGAGCGTATCGCCGATACTTTCGACCAGTATCTGATGTACCGTCCTGACTGGATTCAGCGCTGGGAGCAGGGCGAGACACAAAGCTGGCAGAGCAAGCTCTGGTTCTGGCTTACCGAGCATGATAGTGCCCCCAAACACCGTGCTTATCTGCTGCAGAAAATGCACGAGCAGCTTGAGAACAGTGACTCGCCGCCACCGGGGCTGCCTCCCAGAATCAGTATTTTCGGCATCTCGGCCTTACCGCCGGTTTACCTCAAGACCTTTGAACTACTGGCGCGTTTTATTGATATCACGTTGTATTACCTGTCTCCGAGTGAGCATTACTGGGGTGATTTGCGCGATCAAAAGCAATTGCAAAAAGAACAACTGCAGTTCGACTTTGACGCTGCCGAGTTTGAGCCCGGCCATCCGCTTCTGGCCAGTCTGGGCAAGCAGGGACAGTCGTTTTTCCGACAACTGCAGGAAACCGAGCACGAAGAAGAGAGCGTGTTTGCCGAGCCAGCGACCGGCTTTATGCTCGCCGATGTTCAGGCCGATATGTTCGAACTGGAACCGTGCGACAAAACCCCGGTGGCAGAAACCGATGACTCTATCGCGATTCAGGTCTGCCACAGCCCGATGCGTGAAATCGAAGTGCTGCATGATCAGTTGCTGGCCATGTTTGAGCGCGATCCGGACTTGTCACCCACTGATATTGTGGTGATGACACCGGATATCGATGTCTATGCCCCCTGGATAGAGGCCGTATTCGGTGCCGCGGAAGATAAGCACCGCATGCCGTTCAGCATCGCAGACAGTAGTGGTCAACAGGAAAGTCAGCTAATCAATACCTTTTTCACGCTGTTGCAGCTGCCTCAGTCTCGTTTTGATGTTGAAACCGTGCTGGCCTTGCTGGAATGTCCGGCCGTGCAGCAACGCTTCCGACTGGATGATGCGGCGCTGGTCTGGATTCGTGAATGGTGCCGTGATACCCGCACCCGCTGGGGCCTGGATAAAAACGATAAAACTCAGCTGGACTTACCGGCCAGTGATGCCAATACCTGGCGTGCCGGTCTTAACCGGCTGATGCTCGGCTTTGCGATGCCACTGACCGAACCCGGTGAACCGATGCGGCTGTTTGACGGTGAGTTGGCGATGGACGGTATCAGTGGTGAGCGTGCCAGAATTGTAGCGTCACTGTGTGAATTCATCGATACGCTGGATCATTGGCGACAGTTACTTGCCAGGCGTCATCCCATCGCCGGCTGGCAAACACAGCTTAATCTCTGTCTGGATGCTTTTTTTGAGACTGACGGGCTGGATGACGTTCAGTTTGAACTCGAAATCACGGCGATCCGCAAACAATTGGAAAGGCTGGTGGAAAGTAGTGAGCACGCCAGCTTCAACGATGACATAGCAGTCGATTTGATCCAGAGCTGGCTGCAATCTCACCTGGATAGTGTCGATAGCACGCACCGTTTTATGGGGCATGGCATTACTTTCTGCGGCATGGTGCCAATGCGCAGTATCCCGTTTGATGTCGTCTGTTTGATCGGCATGAATGACGAGGTCTTCCCACGTCGGCAACCGACACTGAGCTTCGACCTGCTGGCGCATGATCACCGGGAAGGCGACCGTTCCCGGCGTGAAGATGACCGTTACTTATTTCTGGAAGCGCTACTGTCAGCGAGACGCCAGCTTTATATCAGCTATGTCGGTGCCAGCATTGTCGATAACAGCGAAATTCCGCCCTCGGTGCTGGTCAGTGATTTACAGGACTTACTGACCGAGCGCTTTGAAACCGCGAGTGGTGATGAGATTCTGAGCCAGATTAAAACTCATCACCCGCTACAACCTTTCAGCCGCCGCTATTTTGATAGCAGCAATGCCAAGCTGTTCAGTTATAACCATTCACAATGCCCGGATGAAACTGAGCAGGAGCATCAGGACTGGTTTGATGCGCCGTTGCCCGAAGCGGATGACAGTTGGCGTGAACTGACTGGTTCACAACTGGCCCATTTTTTTGCTCACCCTGCCCGTTTTTTAATACGCGAACGACTCGGCGTCCGGCTGGAGCTGGATGAAGCGGAACTGGAAAGTCGCGAACCGTTTCAGCTGGATGGCATGGAAAGCTGGCAGTTACGTCAGTTGCTGCTTGATGCCCAGCTCAGCCAGCGTAGTGATGAAGGCCTGAAACCGGTGATTGATGCTACCGGCATGTTGCCGCAGGGCTATGTCGGTGACGCCTGGTATGAGCAGGAAGCCAGCAAAGTCGATGACTTTGTCGACAAGCTGGAAACCCACCTGCCTCTGGGCGAACAGTTTTCTGTGCCGGTGGAAATCAATATCGACGGCTTTTACCTGGGTGGTCAGCTAGACAACATCACCCCGCAGGGTTTACTGCGTTACCGGCTGGCTAAGAAGAAAGGCAGAGATATTATCTCCGCCTGGATTGATCATCTGCTGCTCAATATTCTGCGACCGGAAGCCGTGGTGCTGGAAACCCGGCTGATTACCGAGGATGCGGAAATGCTGTTCCTGCCGGTCAGCGGTGCCACGCAGATTATGGCCGGCCTGCTCAAGCTTTACTGGCAGGGGTGTCATCAGCCGCTCAAATTTTTCGATAAAACCAGCCTGGAATACTTCAAAGCCACAGAAGGCAAAAAACCGGAAGATGCCTTCCTGCGCGCACTTAAAACCTGGGCACCGGACAGTAACCGGGCCATGGCCGAACAGGATGACCCTTATTACCAGTTGTTATACCGTGAACCACCGATTGATGAGGAGTTAGGCGAAATTGCTCAGCAGGTCTATCAGGATATCCTTCAGCATCTGGAAGGAGGCAAGCTGTGACGCAGTTTTCGGCAGATAAAGTCACACTGAAAGGCCTCAACCTGATTGAGGCCAGTGCCGGTACCGGAAAAACCTTTACTTTGGCCGAACTCTACTGCCGGTTGGTGATAGAGCAAGCGCTGGAAGTCAGCCAGATCCTGGTGGTGACCTACACTCGCGCCGCCACTGAAGAATTGCGTGGCAGACTGCGTCAGCGGCTGGTCGATGAACGGCTCAGGCTCAGCCAGGATGGAGCGTCTGACCCTAAAGCGCTGAAACGACTGAAACTGGCAATTCAGAGCTTTGATGAAGCGGCGATCTACACCATTCATGGTTTCTGCCAGCGCGCGCTGCAGGACTTTGCTTTTGAGAGCGGCCACTTCTTCGATATGGAAATGGTGACCGATGAGGAAGCCATTAAACAGGCCGTCGTTGATGACTTCTGGCGCCGCGAAGTCAGCACGGCCGATCCTGAGTTCGCCCATTATCTGCTGCGGCAGAAACAAACCCCAGAAACCTTGTTAAGGGCCGTGGGCAACCTGCCGGGCAAACCCTATCTCAATTATCTGCCACTGCCCGATGTCGATCCTGAAAATGCCCGTTTGCAGGCTGAAACCGACTTTCAATCGTTGAAGCAATGCTGGCTCAATTACAGCGCTGAAGTCATTGCCATGGTCACTGACAATAATCTGCTCAAGGCCAACAGCTATCGCTCTGACTGGGTGCAGAACTGGCTGCAAATGCTGGTGGAGATGCTTAATCAGGACAGTCTGCCCGATCAGGTGTTTGAACAGCTCAACCGTTTCACCCGCGAGAAGCTGGAACCGGCGTTGAAGAAAAATCAGACCCTGCCGGATCACCCATTCTGGGCGCATGCCCAGCGTTTTCTGGAGTCACATCAGAAGCTGACAGCCAGCCGCGAGTTGCAACTGCAGCATCTGCGGCGGCGGCTAGCTGATTATCTTTGCGAGGAGCTGCCCAAACGCAAACTGCAGAATAAAATGCAGGCCTTTGATGATTTGCTGTTAAACCTGCAACAGGGGCTGCAGGGGAGTGAGGGTGAGCAACTGGCAGCCCGGATTCGCGAGCAGTTTCAAGCGGCACTGATTGATGAGTTTCAGGATACCGACCCGATCCAGTATGACTGTTTTTATCGGATATTCAGCGACAGCGGTCACCCGGTATTTTTTGTTGGTGATCCCAAGCAGGCGATTTACAGTTTCCGGGGTGCTGATATTTTCACTTACCTTAATGCCAAGCGGGCCTCGGAACAGGAGTTTAATCTTGATACCAACTGGCGCTCGCACCCACTTTTGGTGCAGGCGGTTAACAGCTTGTTTGAGCGGGTTGAACAGCCTTTTATCTATGATGAGATTCCCTTCCATCCGGTGAAGTCAGCCCGTGAAAACAAACCGGCTTTAACGATTGACGGCCAGGCCGGTGCCCCGCTGGAGTTTGTCTGGCTGGACGCAGAGCAGGATCTGATTAACAAGGGCGATATGCATGCCTGGGCCGCAGCACATACTGCCGATCAGATTGTCGAGCTTATTGCCCAATCCAATGCCGGTAAGGTCATTCTGACCGACAAACAGGAGAACAGCCGACCGCTCAACGGCGGTGATATTGCCGTGCTGGTACGCAGTCACACGCAGGCCTCAGCCATTCAGCAGGCTTTGCGCCTGCGCGGCGTCAACAGCGTGCAGCAGTCGCGTGACAATGTGTTTCAGTCACAACAGGCCGTGATGCTGGAAAGGGTATTGATGGCAGTCGCCAATCCCGGTAACGACAGACTCATCGCCACTGCGCTGGCAACACCGCTGTTTGCCAGAACAGCACTGCAAATTTATGAGTTGCAGCAGGATGATAATGCCTGGCTGGCAGAAACCGATGCGTTTGTCTCACTGCATGAACGCTGGCGGCAGAAAGGCTTTATCGTTATGTTGCGCTCATTGATGGTCGAACTTGATGTGCAGCGCCGCTTACTGGCGCAGCCTGATGGCGAAAGGCAACTGACCAATCTGATGCATCTGGCTGAACTGATTCAGGCTTATGCCAGCCGCCGTAACAGTAGCATTGAAGCCATTCTGAACTGGTTTGCTGGTCAGCGTCAGTCCAGTGCCGCGACCCAGGATGCTGCCCAAATCCGGCTGGAAAGTGACGAACAGCTGGTCAAAGTCATCACCATTCACACCAGTAAGGGGCTGGAATATCCCGTGGTGTTCTGTCCCTTCCTCTGGCATCACGGCAAGCCGCCGCAGAAACCAGCCATACTGACTTTCCACCGTGGTGAAGATAACGAAGCCTGTGTCGCTTTCGGCGAACCCGGTTTTTCTGTCGCTGAACCAGTGGTTCAGCAGGAAGAAAGGGCCGAAGATCTGCGCTTGCTTTATGTCGCCCTGACCCGCGCGCGGGAACGCTGCATTATCAACTGGGGCGCCGCCAAGGAATCGCAGAAAACCGCGATGTTCAGCCTCTTGCACGGCAACAAAGACAAAGCCGATGCTGCCCGAATGCTGGAGGACCTCAGCCAGCTTGCTGCGCAATACCCGGACAATATCGCTGTTCACAAAGCAGAACCGGTGACCACCGCGCAACAGATTATTCAGTCAGATAAAGGCGAGCAATTAAAAGCGAGAGAATTTACCACCGAGATAAAAAAAGTCTGGCAGGTCAGCAGTTTCAGTGGTCTGACCCGCGGCCATAGTGTGGAACAACCCGACTATGATGCCGAGACCGTCACACTGGACTGGCCCCAGAGCGCCGAGCACAGAATGGATCGCTTCGGCTTCCCCCGAGGTGCCAATGCAGGTACCTGTCTGCACAGTCTGTTTGAACACTGGGACTTTCAAAGAACCGACGCCGAATGGCAGCAACTGGTGCATAAAACGCTAATCCAATACGGCATCGATAGTGACTGGACGCCGGTCGTTATGGACTGGCTGCAGTCAGTGGTGAAAGCCCCGCTTTCAGCTGATTCAGCGCTGACACTGGATGCGATAAATCCTGACAAACGCCTTGATGAAATGGCCTTCTATTTCCCGGTCAAGGATCTCACTGTCAGCCGTCTGAAACGCACACTGCAACCTTTTTTAGATAGCGTGCCCGTACTGGAAAGGGTACTGAAACAACTCAACTTCACCGATATCCAGGGCTTCATGAAGGGCTTTATTGACCTGGTGTTTGAATATGACGGCCGTTTCTATGTCGCCGACTACAAGTCGAACTGGCTGGGCGATAAAGCGGCGCAATATAATCAGGCCGCGCTGGATGATGCCATGGTCATGCATGGCTACCCGTTGCAATACCTGATTTACAGTCTCGCCTTGCATCGCTATCTCAAAACCCGTTTGCCGGATTATGATCCCGATACCCACTTCGGCGGTGTCTATTATCTGTTCATCCGTGGCATGCAGCCTGACTGGGGACAAGCCGGTGTCTATTACGACAGACCGTCGGCCGCATTGCTGGAAGCGCTCGATAACTGCATGAGCGAGGTGGGGGATGACTGAGACATTGAACCTGCTGCGACAACACGGCTTCAGTGAACTCGCCTGTCAGTTCGCCGCCTTTATTGATCGCAAAGAGCAGGGCGAACATCCCGTCATCAGCCTCACTGCCGGCATGTTGACCGAAGCGATGGCGCAGGGCCATGTCTGTTTGAATCTAGCCCATCTGCCAGACACCCTGCAACCCATGGCCGATCTGATACCGGATAGCATCGAACAGTGGCAGGCGGCACTGAAAACCGGCAAATCGGTTGGCGAGCCGGGTGACTACAAACCGTTAATTCTGACCGATGAAGGGCTGTTGTATTTATATCGCTACTGGCTGGATGAACGTGATGTGGCTGAGGCCATTCGTCAGCGATTGCATCAGGTTGAAGATCTGGATGTGTTACAGCTGAACAAGGATTTAGCCGACTGGCACAATCCGGTTGAGGGGGTGGACTGGCAGAAAGTCGCTGTTGCCATTGCACTGAGCTGGCATATCGCCGTGATTTCAGGTGGCCCCGGCACCGGTAAAACCACCATCGTGCTCAAAATACTGCAATGCCTGCAAAGACAATATAAACATAACATTCCCTCCCCCTCGACGGGGGAGGGTCAGGGTGGGGGTGAAAAACTCCGAATCGGCCTTGCAGCACCCACCGGCAAAGCCGCCGCTCGGTTGCAACAGTCCATCAGTCGTGAGCAGAATCTGGAAGTCAAAACCCTGCACCGGCTGCTGGGTATTACCGAACATAACGACCAGGGCCGCTATAACGCTACGAGAACGCTGCCTTTGGACGTATTGATTATCGACGAAGCCTCGATGATTGATATCAGCCTGATGGCCAAGCTAATGCGTGCCATGCCGCAGAAAGCCAGGCTGATTCTGCTGGGCGACAGCCAGCAATTAGCTTCTGTCGAGTCCGGCGCCGTGCTGGCCAACCTCAGCGAAGCTCAGCAAGGCCACTTCTCAGATGATTTTATTGTTCAGTTCTATTCCCTGGAGCTTGATAAATATAAAACCCCTTCTCCCTCTGAGGGAGAAGGTTGGGATGAGGGTGATGCATCCGGAAAAATGTGGGGAGGGAGAGCCATACTTACCGACAGCTTCGTCCGCCTCCAACACAGCTATCGTTTCGATAAAGACAGCCTGATTGGTCAACTGGCAGCACAGGTCAATGCTGGTCACAGTGACAACGCTATCAGTCTGTTACAGGAACAACCCGAATCGACCTGGTTGCCACCCGATGAACGCAGTCTGCTCAATACCGTTTCAAACGGCTATCAGGCCTTCATCAATGCCGTTGAGAGTGAAGCTAAACCGCAAGACATTCTGCAGGCATTTGATGAGTTCCGCGTCCTCGCTGCATTGAAGCAGGGACCGCAATCAGTGACTTCGGTCAACCGGATGATGACCCGCTTCCTCGCCCAGCGGGGCTGGCGAACCGCTCAGACTTATTACCCCGGCAGACCCATCATGATCACCCAGAATGACTATCGTCAGCAGTTATTCAACGGCGATATCGGCGTGATCCTGAGAGATGAAAACGGCCAGCTCAAAGCCTGCTTCTATTTTGGCGAAGAATTGAGATGGGTCGGCCTGAACCGAATCCCGGCCCATGAAACCGTCTTCGCCATGACCGTACACAAAAGCCAGGGCTCCGAGTTTGATGCTATCAGCATATTGCTGCCCGATGAAATCAGCCCGATCCTCAATCGTGAGCTACTTTACACAGCCATTACCCGTGCCAGGAAGACACTGGGTATTCTGGCAACTGAGCAGGTGTTACGACATACCATCCACACTCGTCATCAGCGGGAGAGCGGGTTGAAACATCAGCTTGAAAAATAGCACTGCCGTTATCTAAACGGCCTTTTTTTATTTTTAACTTATCAGCGGTAGTTTGATTTTTTACTGATTAAACAATAAATTACTTCTTATCTACATGTTGTGGCAGTGGAATTAAAAGGCAGCCCGATAATAAATATTATGAGGCCGTTGGCCTCATTAACAGACTGTTATAGAGCTTAAGTATGAGCTTCATAGTTGACAAATTTAGAGAAATTGATGGGCGAGTGCGAGACCGCTCCATTGAAGCTATGTCTATTGGTGAGTTATCCAAACTTAAAGCTTCATTGCTCGCCAACACTCCCACGCCAGAAGTTAACCCGATTATTCATAATCACTGGAGCATTGCTTATCAAGAAATATCAACCCAAATAGATTCCAAGGTTGCAAAACGACGCTTTCGTATTGGGCTCGGTATGAGCACCATTATTCTATTGATAAGTTTGGTAAATCTTATAAGGGACATTTTGTAGTGTGCAGCGGTCAGCCCTATAACAAGTACTTCATGGTGGGACCTTCGTTCCGCTGCCGCTCCACTACGGCCCCATAAGCAGGCGTTATGTGTATCTAGAACTATGGTAGCTATATGAATCTCAGTTCGAAGTCCTTGGAACGATTGCGCGAACTTATCAATGAGGAGACCGAATACCGTTCAGGTCCAAAACTCGTGCAGTTTTTCAATAATTTGGGATTCCAAGATTCATACGGGCAAGGCTTCCCTTCGCGTTGGATATACACCGACCAGCGCTTAGAAGAGATAAATGGATCGCCCGAACTCGATAAGTGCATTAGGGCTGTTTTCAATCCGGCGAATTTCATCGGGAAATTGGCCGATTTAGACGCGCATATTACCTCTTTTAATCAATTCCTCACCTTCGACAAATGGAAAGTTGTCCGTAATGGTGCGGATATCGATTTCCGAAGACTCGAGAAAGTCGAGATTGACGAACCAACACCAGACGCCAAGGCTGAAACAGAAGACGAATTCCTAAGGCGTGAATTCACCAGCGTGTCTGTTTCCAAGCTCGGACTAGAAGGCACCGTGAGTGGGGTTCTCGACCAACGGATTAGAGAAATTGAAAAGTGTTTCTTCGGAAAAGCATATTTGGCTGTAATCCTAATGGCCGGAAGTACGCTGGAAGGCACGTTATTGGGTGTGGCTAACAATCACCCAAGATCGTTCAACTTGGCAAAAGCAGCCCCGAAGGACGGGACGGGCAAAGTCAAGCAATTCCACGAGTGGACGCTCAGCGCTTTCATAGATGTCGCGCATGAGCTCCGTATTGTTCAACACGATACGCAAAGGTTTAGTCATACTCTCCGAGACTTTCGGAACTATATACACCCATTTCAGCAAATGAGTTCTGGGTTTAGCCCAACTGAACATACGGCGAAACTATGCCTCCAGGTTCTGAAAGCTGTGATTTACGAGCTAGGCGAGAATCTAGGAAAAATACGCACATAACAAAGCGCTATTGCCGGACAAATCTTCCGCTGCGCTCCAAATTTGCCGCAAAGCGCGGCGTTAGAGCACAACAAAGGGATTCAGTGGTTGCAAAAAATGACAAATGATCTATTCAAGAGCACTACTCTCGACTTTCTTCGTGCGCTCGACGATTCGCCAACAATGCGTGCCATTCGAGCGTTGGAGGAATCCCCAACGATGCGAATGATTCGTGAGATAGATAATTCGCCGGTGCTCCGATTGATGCGGGAGATTGAAGAATCTCCAGCAATGCGAATTATGCGCGATTTAGAAAGTTCTCCCGCGTTACAAATTGCCAGAGATCTCGAAAATTCCGCAGCATTTCGAGCAATTCGCGATATCCAAGATTCTCCAGCCTTAAAAGCAATTAAAGCGATTGAGGTTAGCCCTTCATTTGCAGCGTTCTCCAGAATTTCTGAGCAAATCAATAGAAATTTTGGCGCACTAACATTCTCAGAGGCTTATCAATTTCTCGTAGATGAGATCGAAGAAGCAGAAGATGATGCTTCATTGATTGAAGAGCTTAAAGATAAGTCCAGTCGTGCTCCGCTTAGTCCATTGAGCGCAGAGTTTTATTTAAGCCTTATATTTGCTCTTTTTCTCCACTATCTTTCCCAGGTATCTGCAACAGAATCAGAAGAAAGATTGCTCGAAAGAATGGGGGCGTTGGAACAGACTATCTCAACTCAACTTCAAGCACTTGAAAGTAAAGATGCTAATGGCATTTTCCTGGTAACAGAACGTGAGCTTAATTTCCGAGATAGGCCAAGTATGGATAGTAAGGTTCTCGAAGTACTTCCCAAAAACAAGAAGGTCATAGAGATAACGAGGAAAAAAGATTGGATCCAAGTTGAATACTTTGATTACGTAAATAATTTAAACAAGGTTGGCTGGGTACATAGCGGCTATGTGATCCAAGTTGATGTTCGTAAAAAACAATGAAATGCTCTAACAATCACATGCACTCGGACAGCAAAAAGCGCCGCTCCTTCGACGCTTTGCTTTTCGCTGCTGGTGATGTGAAGCGTTAAGGCAAAAAACTCTTGCCTTTTGCTTGGAGTAAACTATAGTAACTATAGTTTCTCTGAAGTGGAGGGTTGTCATGTCAGCTAAGACCGTAAGTATTGAGTTGGATCGAGATGTATTCGAAGCGCTGCAGCGTTTGGCAAAACCATTTGTCGATACCCCAAGTAGCGTAATTAAGAGATTGATTGAACAGGCCTCTGGTCCGGACCAAGGAGGGGCAAAGCCAGAAACACCGACCAGTGAAAAGGGGTTTGCTTCATTCCGTGGTGCTACGATTCCTTTCGGAAACCTTCGTGCGGCGTACAAGCCGAGAGGTGGCAATAAAGCATTTAAATTTGATGCTAAAGTCACTTCAGAAGGTATTGAGTTTGACGGTGAAGTTTTTGATAACCCGTCCTCTGCCGGAATTCACGCGAAGAAGCTTGCTGGTGCGAAAGGCTCTGCCTCAAGCACAAATGGATGGGAGTTTTGGGAGTATTACGACTCCGAAACTAACTCGTGGGTTCTGATCGACACATTTAGAAAGCGGCAAAATGTCAACGAGCTCACGCTGAAGGATCTTGGACTGGAGTGAAGCCCTAACCAGACGCGTCACTCGGATGGCCTTTACGCCGCTTCGCTCTGTAAAGGCCACCGGTGCGCTCAGCGTTATGTGTAAAAGGAGTGGTCTGGCAACAATGACAGAATCGAGAAAAAGCGAAGAAGAGGAGTGGCTTGATAATTACAGGCAACAGATCGAACACGAAAACAAGGTGATGCTGTCTAAGTACGCAAACGTCATTGAAGAGTTAGTTCGGTACTGTCGATCAGTTGGTGTATATCTTGATTCCGAGGCGTTTTCATTTACTCCAACAATCGGTGTTGTTTGCGAATACCCGAACCTCCTCACTAAACTAGTGCCCTCTTTACAAGAAGATAAAGAAGGTCTTTTTGCCTGGGATGCATTAACCGCAACCTTTAAGCTTAATAAATTCAATTCTGGCTATTTCTACACTGATAATTTTATGGCAATGGCTAGTCCGGTGTTTCGCAGGGGGATGCATAGAGTAAATAACTGGGCTCCACGATTTATCGATGAGTTTTGGAGTCTCAATCTGGAAGGTATAGATGCGTATTTAAGCCTTGACCAGAATCGGGTTCGCGTTAACGTCGACAATACATGCTACATGGAAGCGGATACTTGGTTTGGTGCACCATTTAAAGAGAGCATATCCGAAATCACTGATGGAGTTAGCCATCTTCGCCCACCTTCTGATTTAGATGAGCACTACCTAGACTTCCTATTTAATGATGCTTATGCGCTGGATATTTGCTGGAGCACAAAGGGGCATATTAAATCTTTTCAAGCTCTCGAGTTTAAGGGCCCAAATAAAGTTATCCAGCTAAACGGGGGGATTTTCCACCCGGTTCGATATATTCATGCCGAGTACGACCTGGATAAGTCTGAATTTAGACATTTTGATGGTGCAACGCAATTTTATGCTCCCGAAGAGTACTTTATGAGAAGGGATTCTAATTTTAGACATAACGTAAAAGAAGATATAAAAATAAAGCCAAAATCAATCAAGTCGTTTAAGCTGAATGGCAGCGTGACTGTCGATATCTGGACAGAATTGTCATCCCACTTTTTTGCAGCTAACCCGCTGATCCATGAATATTTTTCGGGCGGCTATCCACCTCACTTGGTCAATAAATTAGAGAAACTAAGGGCGCATCGTGAGAAGAACACATAACAATGCCAAGCACGTCGACAACTTTTTCGTTGCGGCTTCGCCTCCACTACAAAGCTGCGCGTGTTGGCGGCGTTATTTGTAATAAATGATGAAGAAGCTTGAATGGGCAGAGGTACTTGAGAGATGACCACATAACAAAGTGCTGAAGTTCACCCCGGCTCTGTGGGCTGCGCGGGACATATTAAGCTTCGCTCAATTCTCCCTTGCCACGGCGGTTACAAAAAGACGTAACAGAAGATAAAAATGAAGAGCGAGCTTGATTTTAACCAGATAGTCACCCGGAATAACTTTTCTCAAGAAGAAATCGAGATGGCGTTGAACATCATGGAACAGGCGATTGGAAACCATCGTGCCTGGTATGTTCAACTTCATGAAGGTTTACTTTGTCAGCAAGGTTTTCCTGTCACGATCACGGCTGTCGATGCCCACAGGAAATGCGGTTTGGGTTGTTGGTTTTACAGTCATTCCAGCGATGAGATTCGAGATAATCCCGAATTCAAGACGCTGGAGGCAATTCATCAAAGCATGCACGACAAGGCGAGGGATCTGGTTGAGGAATTTAATCTCACTCGCGAAGTGAATTTGCAGGACTACCGACTGGTATCCGACAAACAAGAGAAGTTAATGAAATCACTAGTCACATTGCGTGATAACTTGATCAATCAGCAACATTCTTTTGATCCACTGACGGGGTTAATTAACCGAAAGTCTATTGCATTGATTCTTGAAAAGAATCACTCATACTCAATCCGGCATCACACACCCTATAGTATTGCCATGCTGGATATCGATTTCCTCAAGTCGGTCAACGACAACTACGGCCATTTGGCCGGTGACCAGGTACTCAGAGTTTTGTCAGATTACCTGTCTTCGGCATTCAGACACTCTGACAGCGTCAGCCGCTATGGCGGAGAAGAGTTTCTGATATTGCTACCAGATACGGGGCATGAAAATGCCTTAGCGGTTCTGGAAAAAGTCTGTAAAGAGATAAGCCAGCTTTGCGTTCAATACGAAAATAAAGAGATAGCTTTTACTACTTCTATAGGTTTATCTGACTTTGCAGCAGGTAAATCTGTCGGGGAAATTGTTCACGAAGCAGACAGGGCTTTATACACTGCTAAGGAAAGTGGAAGAAACCGGGTCGTTGCATGTCAACCCGATTCCTGACACGTGTTGAAAGAGCTCAGCGAGTCAACTAATCCTCATGTTTATCCTTGGGACTCATAAAATCAGTTTTAGGCTGCAGATCTAGAAAAAAGGGACAGATTTATTTACAGGCTCAGGAAGTAGGAAAATACATCTGTCCCCTTATTAGTCATTACTCATTGTTTTTGATTGTATTTTTTCTTGAGTCTGATCCCAGTCACTCTTACTGACTATGACAGCTTTCCGACCATCATCCAAAGAGACTCTGAGTTGTTCATTCTTGTCAGCAACTTGCTCAAAAAAAGAATCAAATTGTTCTTCGAACTCTGTAAATGAAATATCTTTCATAAATCTGATCCTTGTTTTGGATATAGTTCTAGGGCTGCTATCTATCGCGTCAACGAATCCTCATCCTTATCCTTGGGGTTCATAAAATCAGTTTTAGGCTGCAGATCTGGGCCATCCAGCAGCGCACCGGCTCGTTCCGGCAGGATGCGTTGGTCGGAGAAATCACCGAGTTTATCCGAGCCGGTAGAGAGGTGGTCGAACAGTTCTTTGTAGGAGCCGGCCATTTCTTTAAACAGACTGGCGGTCTTGTGGTAATGGTCGTGGACTTCCTGCTGGTAGGCTTCCAGTTCCAACTGTTTTTGTGCCAGTTGCTCGTTGTGTTCTTCTTGCAGGTCTTTCAGTTGTGAGGTGCCGCCCGGTGCCTGACGACGACCGATGGCAAAGCCGATCAGGGCGGCGAAAATCACGCCAAGTGCAAAAATGGTCCAGATAGTCGCTGTGCTCATGATTCATTCCATTGTGGTTTAAAGTTACTTTTAGTCTAGCTAGGCTCCCTGTTGATGACAAACTTGTTTTGGGTCGGGTTCCGGCTTTCGTGATTTAATGAGCTTTGTGTCAGTGGTTTGCAGATTCAACCGGAAAAGGAACAGGGCATGACGACACCGATATTCATAGGGCAGGCGCAACAAGCGGTTTATCTGTTACCGCAAATGGCGAATCGACATGGTTTGATTGCCGGAGCGACGGGTACGGGTAAGACAGTGACCTTGCAAGGCCTCGCCGAGAGTTTCAGCGAGATTGGGGTGCCGGTGTTTGCGGCAGACATTAAAGGTGATTTATCCGGTGTCAGCCAGCCCGGCAGGGCGCATCCCAAAATCAGTGAGCGTGTGGCTTTGATGCAGCTCAGTGAGTTTGCTTTTCAGGGTTTTCCGGTGACCTGCTGGGATGTGTTCGGTGACAAAGGGCATCCTCTGCGCACCACGATTTCCGATATGGGCCCGCTTTTGTTGGCGCGATTACTGAACCTTAATGAGACCCAGCAGGGTATTCTGACGCTGGTATTTCGTGTGGCCGATGATAACGGCTGGTTGGTGCTTGATATGAAAGACTTGCGCGCCATGCTGCAGTTTGTGGCCGACAATGCGGCCGAGTTTCGAACTGTTTACGGCAATATCTCGGCGGCCAGTGTCGGCGCGATTCAGCGTCGCCTGCTGACTTTGGAAGAGCAGGGGGCTGATCGTCTGTTTTCCGAGCCGGTGCTGAATCTGGATGATTTGATGCAAACAGATGCTGACGGCAGAGGCGTGATTAACCTGCTGGCGGCTGATACCCTGATGCAGTCACCGGCCTTATACAGTGCCTTTCTACTCTGGTTGCTGGCAGAGCTGTTTGAACAGTTGCCGGAAATCGGTGACCCGGAAAAGCCTAAACTGGTGCTGTTTTTTGATGAAGCACATTTAATTTTTGATGATGCGCCCAAGGTTTTGCTGGACAAGATTGAGCAAGTGGTCAGGCTGATTCGCTCCAAAGGCGTGGGTGTCTATTTCGTGACCCAGAATCCGACAGATATTCCGGATTCGGTGCTGGGGCAACTGGGTAACCGGATTCAGCATGCTTTGCGTGCCTACACCGCCAATGATCAGAAAGCGCTGAAAGCGGCAGCGGATACTTTCAGAGAAAACCCCGATTTTGATACCCGTGAAGCTTTAACTTCGATGGGCGTGGGCGAGGCGTTGGTGTCGACATTGGATGAAAAAGGCCGGCCTCAGATGGTGCAGCAGACGCTGATTAAACCACCCAAGAGCCAGATTGGTCCGATTAGCGATGCACAGCGGCAGCTGTTACTGGCCCAGTCTCTGGTGGCCGGGGTTTATGACAAAACCCTGGACCGCGAATCAGCGCACGAACTGCTGGCCCAACGTGCTGAACAAATGAAGGCAGAAACCGCACAGGAAGAAGAACGCAAAGCAGAGAAAAAGCCTGCCGGACGCCAGCGTGAGTCAGTGATGGAAGCTTTTGCCAAAAGCGCCATGCGCTCAATAGGAAGCCAGATCGGGCGGCGCCTGGTTCGCGGCCTGCTGGGTTCATTGCTGGGGAGCAAATAACAAATTGAGTCTGTCTATGATTGCCGTAGAATAAAGACTGACAGCCATTGAAAGGGAAATAAGATGATTGATACCAAGAAAATTGAGGAAGTCGTCAACAGCATTACCAACGCCTTGCCGCCCGGTCTGGTGCAGATGCAGGCCGATGCCGAGAAGAATATCCGTTCTGCGCTGACGGCCACTTTCAACAAGCTGGATTTGGTGACGCGCGAAGAATATGATGTGCAAACTCAGGTTTTGCACCGTACCCGTGAAAAGCTCGAAGCGCTGGAAAAACGCGTGGCAGAGATGGAAGCGAATAAAGAAAATTAACTACTGAAGAGAAGAACATGTCCGAATTTACTAATGTCACGGTCACCCGTGAAGCGAACGTTTATTTTGATGGCAAGGTGACCAGCCGCAAAGTGACATTTGCCGATGGCAGCTATAAAACGCTGGGCATCATGATGCCTGGTGATTACACCTTCGGCACCGAAAAAGCCGAGTTGATGGAAATTATGGCGGGTGATTTGAGCTATCGCCTCAAAGACACGACGGAATGGCATCAGGTGAAAGGCGGTGAGTCTTTCAATGTGCCGGCCAATTCATCCTTTGATATTAAAATCACCGAGCTGGTGGATTACTGCTGCACCTATCTGGATTAAGCAGAGTCTGTATTCAGAAACAAAAAAGGCGCTTTAAGCGCCTTTTTTATTGCCTGATGTTTTTTCTTTACTTGGGAATGTCGTCTTCTGACTGGTACCCTTCACGGAACTCGATTTCGGTGCCTTTCGGATATTTCTTGAGCTGCATGCTGTTGCTGCCTATGGAGAGTGTCAGGCTGTCTTCTGTCACATCCGACACGCGGTACTGGGTCCGGTCCAGCAGCAGCTTGTCGCCAGCAAGGCGAGTAATGCTGTCATCAGTCTGATAGACATAGGTCATATCGTCATCGTAATAGGTGACGAGCTGGGAATAGGTTTCCATGCCTTCTTCAGTTTTGGTGAAAGTCAGTGCAAATGTGGATTGTCCTTGGTGGCCAATCCAGGTGGCGTTTTCCAGCATCTGGTAATCGACACTTTTAACGAGCGTGGTGTCATCAAAGCTGAGGTTGCCATCCTCGCTGACTGCCAGCGTATCGCTACGCAGTTCCTGTTCAGATTCCAGTGTGATGATTTGATCACTGCTATCGTAGCTATACTTTGCGCTGATGACTTTGTCGCCATCGAGAATAATCAGCTTGCCTTCAGGCAGAAATTCATAACTGGTGATGCCATCCGTCGCGACATATCTGCCCTGAAAATCATCGTTGCCACAGGCGGTGAGTAGCAGAGGCATAAGCAAGGCAAGCAGCAGAGCAAAGTATTTCATCAATGTCGATGTCCTTTAGAATCAGAATAAGAGGGCAGGATACCCGAAACCGTTAGGCTTCAAAACTGCCTGTGCAGAAAAGACAGGTCAGAACGCAGACAGTTCACTGCAAAAGTGTCACAAACAAAAAAGGCGCCCGCAGGCGCCTTTTTCTGAAGCGTGTTTTTTGCTTACTCCCAGTCGTAGACCAAATCCATCAGATAGGTTGTATCGGTCGTTTCAGCATCCGGCGCGGGTTGACTGTTGTACTGCGAGCGGACACTGGCACGCAGTTTCCAGTTGTCCTGAGCCAGTGGCATTTCACCCCCTAAGTTGGTGACGGCCAGGTAATTCTGACCCGGGCTGCTGAATGACGGGTAGTAGGTGAAGTCGTGGAACAGTTTGAGATGGCTGTTCATACGATAGTTGACGGCGTAACCGAGCACACCGGTCGGATCTTTTTCGGTAGTGCCGTCCGAGTAACCCTCATAGCGATAACCGACACCAGCGAAGCCTTTGAATTTCAGATCTTCTTCACGGATAAAAAAGCGACCAATGCTGGCGGTGGCAATGGCACGCAGGTCCAGTTCTTCGAAATCATCAATTTCAAAGTCGGCGGCACCACGGACAAACCACATTTCACTGATATCACGTTCCAGAGACAGGCCGGCCAGCTTTTCATTGACGGTTTGTTCGCCATCTTCTTTCTGGAAGTTGAAAGCGAAATAGAGATCCATGCGCTCTAGGTCGGTTTCACGATGCAGGTCGCCACGGGCGTGAGCACCGAAACGTTGGGTATTACCCGATGACCCGGTGGCACCCAGTGCCAGGCTACCGCTCCATGGGTCACGCAGACGGTCACGGTCTTCACGAATCGCCGTCATGGCCTGTTCGTAGGACGCTTTAATTTCAGCGACTTCCTGCTCTTTGGAGGCTTTAATGTCAGCAATTTCCTGCTGATATTCTTCTTCGACGGCAGCCACCTGAGGTTTGGCAGCATCAGTAGCCCAGACACTGCGAATATTGGTCGGATCCACGTTGACGGTGCCGAAAGCGGTGTTGGTCATTTTATGCTGACCATTCTGATCCACCGTCAATTGACCAACAATGCGGTCGCGGCTGTTCAGTTCGACGACGTATTTGCTGTCAGTGGAAATGCTGCTGACGCGGCTATAGTCGATAGTGACGTCATCAGCAAAGGCGGTGTTGATAATGAGCTGGCCATTTGCGACTTCTTTGATGGTGCCTTTGAGCAGGCTTCCGTCATCCAGAGTGACCTGGTCAGCGAGTAGGGGACTGGTTAAAGTGCTTGAAATTAAAAACAATAAAGTCCTCAAGCCGGGCTTGTCCATGATATCTCCATAATTAATTCAGATTGCTTGCGCGCTATAGAAACTAACACAAGCATATTGAAAATAAAAAAACGCTCAGGCTATCCGTGTTTGGTGCAGGTCTTATCTGAAGTGGTTCACTACATCGAAAAAGACTTATCAGTTAGAATCAATTAATCGAATTTCCCAAGGATGGTGAATGAGTATTGCAACGGTAAAAAGCCGGGCCGTGACAGGCGTTAAAGCTCAGGCTGTGACAGTAGAAGTACATCTTTCCAATGGCCTTCCCAGCCTGTCGATAGTGGGCATGCCGGAAACCGCGGTGAAAGAAAGCAAGGATCGCGTTCGCAGCGCCCTGTTGAATTCCCAGTTTAATTTTCCGCAGCAACGTATCACGATTAATCTGGCACCCGCTGATCTGCCCAAAGAGGGCGGTCGTTTTGATTTGCCGATTGCCCTTGGCATTCTGGCAGCCTCGGGTCAAATTCCCGTGAAAGCGCTGGAAGACAAAGAGTTTATCGGTGAACTGGGGTTGACCGGTGAGTGCCGGCCGGTGCATGGCGTATTACCGACCGCGCTGGCCGCGGCTAAAGCTGAGCATGCGCTGATTCTGCCGGTTGGTAATGCAGAAGAAGCCGGGCTGGTAGAGCAGAGCAGAAACTTTGGTGCCGAGAGTTTGCTCGCCGTCTGCGCCCATCTGCATGGTCAGCAGCTGTTGGCGATCAGTCAGACCGACACCCGTGAAGTCAGTCCCGACTACCCGGACCTGATTGATGTTCGCGGTCAGGGGCATGCGCGAAGGGCATTGGAAATTGCGGCTGCCGGCAATCACAGTTTGCTATTTTCAGGCCCGCCCGGTACCGGTAAAACCATGCTGGCAAGCCGCCTGCCGGGCATTCTGACTGAGATGACCGAGCAGGAAGCGGTCGAGACGGCAACCGTGCATTCCATCGCAAACAAGGGCTTTGATGTCTCACAGTGGCAACAGCGACCCTTCAGGGCGCCACACCATACAGCATCGGCTGCGGCACTGGTTGGTGGTGGCAGTCATCCGCGTCCGGGTGAGATCTCACTTGCGCATCATGGCGTGTTATTTCTGGATTACTCAAGACTTTTTTAAGATCTGCTTCCCCCCAAGTATACATTCTAAATGTATCATTTCGGAAGATATGGATGAGCATTCATGGCCATGATGCAGGTTAGTCGATGACTTATCTGGGTAGACCCTAACAACCTCCTGTAGTCATGGCCTATCTTCGATGCTAGTTGATAAGGACATTCCATCTTCAGGGAGAGTTTAATGAAATTTGATCTAAATGAAGCAATTCGCGATGTGCTAGATTTTCTGAAGACACATTGGAAGCCCTCATTAGCGAAGTATATTATTTGGCCATCAATGACGGTAGGTTTAGCGTCGCTTAGTGTTCCACTATGGATTGATATTGCGAACTGGATATTAGTCCACCAGAATTTTCTCCCCGATTATAAATTTCCTCTTGCGCAGCCAAATTACCCTTTGGGAGCGTCCCTTATAGCTTTATGTGTTCTTGTTTATTTCCTTGATGTATGGCTAAAGAAAAATAGTAAGCTACCCAATCAATTAAGTGAACTCCCGTCGCAAGTAGCTATTGAAATAACAACACGAATGAAGAGTGCCGGTTTTACCGCTCAACACCTTCAAGATGAAAAAATAGAAAAACTTTCTCACGAAATTACCTTGCTGCGATTTTTTGGTTCGTTTCCCAAGGAAGATAAGGCGACCGCTTTAGCAGAAAGCATTATTAATGGTGAATTGTCTGGTGGTGCTCCTCAAGCAAAAGCTAGGGCGCTAGCGCTACTTGCAAGATACCTATGCGTAGGGGAAAGGGGTGAGCAAGCGGAAAACTGGTTATCAATTTCTAAAAAGCTATGCCCAACGGATGAGGCCGAGATAGCTCAGGCATTTATTGATGCGGTTGGAGCAAACAATGTAGATGTAGCTGCTGGTTTGCTTAAGGTAAGTAGTCCGTCAAGTTATGCAGCCTTCTTTATGATTAAAAGAACAGTTGAGGGAAGCAAAGCTGCTTTGGGCTGGTTCGAAATGGCAGAATTAAGTGCTCAATCTTTAGATAATGATGGAAAGGTCGCTTTAGTTTCTGCATTGCTGTCAGAGCATCAATGGGAAAAGGCTTTAGATATTGTGGAGACACTAAGCAATGAATCCTTCTCTATGTCGCCAGCACTGGCTCAGCTTTCTGCTTTTACCTATTTGGTAAATGCAATTAAGGCTGTTGAGCTTCGTGAGAGTGTCTTGACTAATATTCCTTTTGCATCAGATCTGTTTCCACTAGCAGATGATTCTGAATCTATAGCGCTTAGAAATCGCTCTGTCGAGCTGTTTAAAATTTGTTCGGGTCTGGCAAGACATATCGGTGCTGAAGATGTAGCGAATATCGCGGATAAATATGTGCTGTGGTTAGAGCTTAGAAACAGTGAAACACATGAACTGGCAAAGGTAGAACTTCAGAGCTACTTCGTTAGTTACACTCAAAAAACGCTTGAGTATTTGCCACTGGCATTTGCTTTTGGAATCGATATCGATTTTGAGTCCATTGAAAAGGAGGTAAATAGACAGACAGCGTTAAGCCGTGAGAATAATTCAATTCTTGGTTTGGCCCGGTTTGTATTGGCACAGACAAAAAAACCAGCCTCAGCAGTGGTGGAGTATATCGTTCGCCACAGAGCTCAAATGGAGAGAGCCGTTAATTCCATTGCCATTAAGATGCTTGAAATAGAGGCATTGGCGCGATCAGGGTTGGTGGATGATGCAGAACGGCTCCTACAAAAGATGGGAGGCTCGGGTGCACCTGATGCTGAAGTAAGGAATCTGCAAAATATCATTGAGTCAGCCAAGGGTAAAGACCCAGTTGCATTAGCCATAAGCCAATATCAACAAAGTAAAGCTACCAATGATCTTTCTCATTTGGTTATTTTACTGGAAAGAGAAAACCTTGGGGATAGATACTACTCATATTGTAAGGAGCTCTTTGATCGCACTGGCCAGGAATCTGATGCTATCAGAGTTTGTAATGCCGCCTCATCACTTGGAAAATTTTCTGAGCTTCATCAATTTCTGTCAGATAAGAAGGATCTCGTTAAGAGAAGCGAGGGATTGCAGGCTCACTGGGCTTGGTCTCTATTTAGAAAGGGGGACCTAAGTGGTGCTCATGAGCAGGTTGCACTGCTGAAGCAATCTAAATCACAACAGCCCGATCTAAAAGCGCTTGAAATCAATTTGTCTATATTCGGTGGTGACTGGGAATCCCTTAGCGTTTTTGTGGAGGATAGCTGGAATAGCCGGGAGGAATTGAAGGCCGATGATCTTTTACAGGCCGCCCAGTTAGCTAAGGCCGTTTCCCCAGGTCGAGCAAGGCAAATAGTAGAGTTTTGTACTGGCAAATATACTGAAGATCCTCAAGTGTTAGCGGCATCGTACTTTACGGCGACCACGATGGGCTGGGAGGACAATCAAAAAACATCCGAGTGGCTCAATAAAGCGATGGTTCTCTCTGTAGTGGTTTACTGATCCCGGACACCATTTTAGGAGGTAATATGACCTCCGTAGAGGTGTTCAATGACAAAACAAAGAAGAAGTTTTACTCCTGAGTTCAAGCTGGAAGCAGCGAGTCTGG
>Ga0189276_10131_pt1 | contig 94291 bp, 63 predicted proteins | sample N26A31minimetaG_FD_130321 | JGI IMG/M metagenome (GOLD analysis project Ga0189276, IMG submission 130321) | Marine microbial communities from the Costa Rica Dome - N26 A3-1 mini metaG | ecosystem: Environmental > Aquatic > Marine > Oceanic > Photic zone | place: Costa Rica: the Eastern Pacific... | reverse complement strand
CGGTGAGGAATAGGTGTGAACGGGGTCCGCCAAGGTGGAGCTGCCACCGTCGCCAAAGTCCCAACTGTGCGACACCACCCCCACATCGTCCGTGGAGCCACTGCCCGTAAAACTGACCTCCAACGGCGGATTGCCCGTCAAAGGGCTCGCCGTGGCCACCGCCACAGGGGCCGAACTACCACCTTCTGAAGTTACTTGCAACGTTAAAGTCACTGTACACCCTTCACTACTGGTAAGCAAATAATCACCACTATCCGAAATATCTACATTGCCTAAATTATAATCATCCCCCACAACCGTACCACCGGGCAATGTAATGGAAACTCCCAAGGTATTGGGTAAAATACTCAACATCACCTCTGTACCTTCTTCCACAGTAATATGATCGCTTCCACTTAACCACTCGCCATTTATCCTGTATTCTTGAATTACTTGCGTTGTTCCGGGTGGACAATCATTGGATGGTGGCACTTCCGTGTTTAAGTTCACCACCGTTGGGCATCCATTTGCTGTAGTCAAAACAAATTTACCGTAGTTGGTAGGGTCTACCAGTCCATTATTCCTTTCAGGGTTGCCAAAATTATAGACATAGGTATCAACCTGATATGCATTGAAGGCATTGTGATTTGACAAATCGTCCACAGAACTGAATGTAGGTCCATCTTTCTGGGGAGTGGTCAAAAAGTATTCCCCGGAATAGCCCTTGGCTCTAATATATACCGTTTCACCATCAGAAACCTCAATGTTATTTCCTTCAATCCAAGCACCATTATTTCCTATCATGTATTCTGCAACAATGCTGTTCTGGGAACAATCTGCAAGATTGGGATTGTTTTGTAATTGCCCTTGTAGGTATTGGGAAACAATCTCGTTTCTTGAAAGAACGCGATTGTATACCTTAAGTTCGTCTATCCGTCCATCCAACTCATCCGTTACGCCACTACCATTATAATTGCCGGAAGGGTTCTGTAGTCTTTGATAAAACCCAGAAGTTGTAAAAGTGGAAAAATTGGACTCATTTGGATTTAGAATGAAATTTCCCTGAACGGGCATGCGGCTAATTTCTACACCATTGGCGTACAATATGGCATTATTTCCATCGTACGTAGCCGCAACATGAACCCATTGACCGGGAGGTGAATACCCTGCATAGCAGCTTGCCTCTCCTCCCGTATCTGTTGGAAACTCCCATTTGTAGAGACTATTGTGGAATCCAAAGAAAATGGATGGGTAATCATGACTGAAAATGCCCACATTGTGCTGCACTTCATCTCTATTCACCCATGCCATGAGGGTAATTTTATTGGTTAGGGCACCCATTGATTGCGAATGTGAAACTTCTCCAATAGTATTGCTTTGAAACTCATATCCATCTGTTTCCATTGCTCCACCAAACAAGCCTTGACCCCAATTATCGCTGCTTGGGTTCTTAATGCCCAAGTTATTATCCGTATCAAAAAATGAGAGGTCATTTCCGAAACTGGAACGATCAAAAGACATTGTGCCTTGACCTTCATCAAAACCAATATCCAAGATTAAGCTCTGATCTTGATTATTGGCCACATTTGCTCCAATTTGTATGGTTTCGGCTATGGAGGGAACCCCATTACCATCCAATGCAAAAAGCATATAGTACCCTGGTGGCAGAAGGTTGTTTCCTGGAATATTGACATTGTACGCCCCTTGGGATTGTGTGTGACTAACTGGAATTCTTCTCTGCTCATTATTGGTGCTATGTGTAGCAGATGAAAATCTAATCAAACAGAATTCTTGAATATTGGCACTTCCCGAAACATTGATTCCTGTATTGTAATTTGCTTTGTCCGGAGCACTAATTATGGGCCTGGCCGCCAAAGAGCCATTACCATTGAAAAGATAAGGTGGACTGTAGATCTCTGCATCAAAATGGTTTACACAACCCGGAGTACTGTCACAAAGGCCTCCGCCCCCAACAAAGACCCGACCATCTGTCATTAAAATAGCTACGCTATGATAGGTCCTAGGCGTTACCATTCCGGCAACCGTACGCCACGTATTGGTTGAAGGATTATATAATTCAGCAGTAAGTCTTGACCCTATATCTGAAAACACTTCTGCCCTATCAAGTCCTCCGGTGACCAAAACATCACCATTGGGAAGGACTGTGCTGTTGTGCATGGTCCTGGAAAAGGAAAGCTGTCCAGCACTTGTAACATTGGGTGCTGTGCCATAAGGAACGTTTATATCGATGACATAAGCATTATTTTTGGCTGGATGACCACTGGAATAAGATTCAGAACCACCCACTTTCAAAATTTTGTCCACATCGAACATTACCGTGGTTCCTTTCATGGAATACGAATCATTGGATCGTTGACCCGCGCTCACGATACTCCCATTTCCCGAAACATCGATCCAATGCATCAACTCGCTCGGTCCAGCATGAAAAAGACCTCCATTGGACGCAGGCCATAACCAAGCATGGTTATCCGCTCTGTAAACACCTTCCGATTCAGTGGAAAGATCTCCCCCCGTGTAAATGTCATCACCATCTATCCCAGATAACACAACCCATCCTGTACTCTCCGTCCATATTTCAGCATCTCTTGCCCCAGAGTTTCCATTACCACTCCAAGAACCTCCCAATGTAAAAACAGAACCGTTTGATAAAGTGACATTACCTTGATATCCTCGAGGGATGTTCATATCGTCTGCCACTTCCCACAGGCCTGTTACGGGGTCATAAATGCTCGTACGCTCACTGGAAGAACCTCCTGCCGATAAAATCCGACCATCTGGAAGATTGTTGATCCCCGGGCAAAACATGTCATGATTTGTGTTGGCTGTAAATTCGCCCAATGCCTGTCCATTGGCACCCAAAAACGGGTCGAATATTTCCGTGAAGGTAGCCCCATCTTGTCCCCCAAAGGTATCCCTGAATTTTGAAGACCAGGTAATGAGCCTGCCGTCGGGCAAATTGGCCACAGCCACAGGCACAATTCCAAATCCTACGGGATCACTCCATTGACCGTCTTGAGCTGGATTTTGGGTATAGACAAAATGAAAGCTGCAGATAGCAAGAATTGCTATATATGCACTCTTTTGCATGGTTGAAAAGGTTGATTTAGTTTAAAAAACGGGGAATTTTCTTAAAGCTACTCAATAGTCGAGCGCATAAAAATCCAGCAGTTGCAAATTTCGACAAAACACCAGTTTTATCGTTAAACGGATTTCAGGGATTACAATATTATGAAAACAGTTTCGTTGCCCTTATTTCCCAAAAAAGCATACTAAAACCTATTTCTCTTGATCATTGCATCAATGATTGTAAGTCTGCTTTTGGAATTAAGCGTGTGTGTGGCCAAGAGGTCTTTCTCCCAATTGGGGTAAATGGATTGCTCTTCCATTTCTTCATATTCCGTCTCTGTTAGTTTGGTGATCTTGCTCAATGTCATTCCGTGGCCATACCTTTTGGCACAATTTTGACCCGGTCTGTACAGATTTCCTTGGTACTCAATAACATTACCTGCCGGCCTTGCTTTTTTCACATCTGAAACAACGGGATTCATTGGATGCTCCTTCCATTCATCAAACAGGCCGTCTGCATAGAACAGGAAAAGCTCATCCCATGTAGAAGCTCCTTCATTGGTTCTGACATTGGCAAACATCCAATATTTTCCATCATATTGAAAAATTGTGGCATCATATGCACTGATGTTATCCAGAAGTACTTTTTTAAGTTTCCATTTTAGTGGGAATTCTTCGCACTCATAAAGCTCAACAGTGTTGTTATCAGCACTTTCGGGAATCATGTATATTTTGTCCCCATCTTCAAACAGGAAAGGGTACGAAAGATGGTAATCGGTTTCCAAAACCAATTGACAGTCCCCTACCATTCCCTTTTCATTTAACTCTATAACAGATATTACTCCTTTTCTTTTTTTGTATATGTATTCCTCCAGAAACACAAAATACTTATTGTCCTTTACCGCAATGAAAGGATCTGCCCAAAAACGATCTCTAGGAGGAACCAACCTCTTGAACCTAAAAAAAGACTGTGATATCTTATCCTGCTTTTCAAACTTATAGAGTAAAATCCACTGATCCAAAACAAAAAGTTCCCTTATCTTTTCTTTGATGGTATGCCATACTCTTTTTGTTATGTATTTCACCATGGTGAAATTCCCTGGAGTTATAAAAAGCTCATTATAATAAATGCTGGGCTTGTTGTTAAGTGGTGAAACACTTTTAAAAAAGTCTTTTTCCCCCATTTCATACAATTCTTTCAACTTTCTTGGGATAAAAGATTTTGCTTTCCAATAATAGTTGTTCCTGTTCCTTTGGATACTGGACTTATCAGTGGATGAATAGGATTCAAAAAGTTTCACTCCTCCATCCAAATCTTCGGTAAGTATCTGCAATATTACCCCAGTTTCATCCCAGCCTTTAATAACTTCCCAAACTCCCGCGGGACCGCCCCTATTCACATTGTTGTCCCCATGATGGTAAGACCATACACCATACTTGGAGCATTTTAGGATGTTGCCCCTTAAAATTCTAAATCCGAAGCGTAAGAAGACATCCAACTTGTAGTCTTTTATTTTGGCTATGTCTTCCTCTACAACCCTATCACTAAAAGCGGTTTCGGTGGTCTCAACTGTCAACTCAGGGACAGAAAGGGTTTCCCTAATGTCTTTGGGTTCAAACGCATCCGGAGAAAGGCTTATCAACCTTTGCTCAAGTTTCATGTATTGTTCATACAAAAAAACCCGACCGTATTTCTTTAATTTCTGAGAGAATGTATCTTGGGTTGTTTTACCCACCTTTTTTTTTACCAATACGGTTATCTCTGCATAAGGAGAGTTCACCAATTCTTGTAGTATGCTGTTTTCCCAAGAGGAAATTTGGTATTGGTCTATCAACACACCAATCTTTAGTTTTTGCTTCATTTTTTGGTTGGTCTCTTATTGAAAGTATGGTTTAAGGCAGTGGTTGTTTGGCTAGAATTATTAATTGTATTGTGCCAATTTCAATTAAAAATTTAGTGTAGTTCATCGAAAAACACATGAAAACTGTTAAATAAAGTTAAAAGGAAAATCCATAGTTCTTAATCGGTTCGTACAAGGCTTTGTTCACAATTTTTAGTAACAAAAAGACAGTTAAAAAGTTAAAAAGGGTGGTGTGCTGTGCATTTCATCGAAAAATCATGTGTTTTTATCGATTTAATTTTTTTACGAATTAAATTTACGCCCCGTGATGAAGTCTCGAACACCCCACAAATCTAGTTATTTATGAAAAAACCTCAAAGATTACTGATGAGCATTTTCTTAACCTACTTTCTGCTTATTACTTTTTCATCATGCCAAAAGGACGAGGATTTATTTACTCAAGCCATTGACGAAGAAATAGAAGAGACTGTACAGGAAGAAAATAAAGATGACAATACCGTAGACGAACCGGATACAGATTCCGATACTGACCCCATATTGGATGACGAGGTTTCTTATGGTGTTTTGGCATTCCCTTCCGCCGAAGGAGCCGGTGCTTACGCTACCGGTGGCCGTGGTGGTAAGGTTTTAGTTGTAACAACCCTTGCGGATAGTGGTGAGGGATCTTTCAGATGGGCCGTTCAACAAAGTGGTCCCAGAACTATTGTTTTTAATGTTTCCGGTGAAATTGAACTACGTAGCAGTATTGTGCTTAATGGTTCTGAACACAGTAATTTAACCATCGCAGGACAAACTGCCCCGCAAGGAGGAATCACCATCAAAGGAGCTCCGTTACAGTTTTACAGTGTTCAAAATGTTGTGATACGATATCTAAGGGTTAGACCTTTCAATTCGCAAGGTGCTGGTGAAGGAAATGATGCCATTACCTGTATGGGTTGCCGTTATGTGATCTATGATCACCTTTCTGTTTCAGGAGGTGGAGATGAAACCATAGATTTTTGGCACTTTGGAGGTTCACAATCTGGCAATGTTACCGTACAACGGGTTCTAACAGGCGAAAGTCAGAATGGAGGTTTGGCCGGTGGTGAGCAAAATCCAGATGTTTGGAGAACTCTGACTTATTTTTCATCGCACCACAATCTATCCATTCACGGATATAATAGAATGCCCTCGAATGCGGCTGGAGGTACCCACGAATATGTAAACAATCTTATTGGCAACTGGAAATTTAAACTTATCAGTGCCGAATGCAATGCAAGGGTAAATCAAATCAACAATTACTATAGACCTGGAGCCACTTCCAATACCAGTAAAGGAAATGGACTTAACATGTTAAGTGTAAAATCAGGTCACGACGTAAAAGTTTATGCCTCGGGTAATTACTATGAAGGTATGAATTTTGCCAACCAAGATAACCGAGATGGATGGACGATAACCATAAATGGACAAGCTGTAAGCCCTCCCAACCCTTGGGAAAGTTATTTTCAAAGCAGTCCGTTTAGCATAGAAGGGGTTCCTGTTACCGTAACTTCTGCCAGTGAAGCCGTAAACGATGTGACAGGCGATGTTGGAGCCAATAAATACCTAAAAGCTGATGGTTCTTATGGGACTTGGCAAGATGATTTGGATAAAGAATACATAAGTGATTTCCTAAACGACACCTACACCAACTGCAAAGGTTGTAGTGGATTTGTCTGGTATGATGGTGGAAGCTATGCTTACCCTAACATCCCAACCAACCAAAGAAGCAGTGATTACGATTCTGATTTGGATGGTATGGCGGATATTTGGGAAATGGCCAATTTTGGAACCTTGAATACTGGGGCCAATGATGATGCCGACCAAGATGGCTATACCAATTTGGAAGAGTTCTTGAACATGGTTGATAGATAGAAACTAAAAAAAGACTTTATTATTCCATCAAAAATAAAACTAAAGGAGGCTTAAGCCTCCTTTAGTTTTTTAGTATTCTTTTTTCCAATCTTCCCATACTTCTGGCTAAGTACCATAAATGGTTTTTCCACCAAAAGATAGTATCCTGTAATCACTACAATTGAAAGAGGAACAAAAATCAAAGCTTGGGAAATAAAGGTAAATTCATAAGAATCAATAAAAGTAAGTCTATCCGAAAAGATCTTCATCACCAAATGGTAAAACGGAAAGTGAAGCAAATACAATGAATAACACATTCCCCCTATGACCGTGACCCAATTATTGGTCACTACCTTTTTCAAAATAGATAGGTTAAAGGATGAAATCAATATCAAGAACAAGCTAAGTGTCCTTAGCATCCAATCGCCAAAAACAAAGAAAAACAGGAACAGGTTTACCACAAAAAAGATATCCCATACCCAAAATCTTTCAAACTTAACATTCTTATATACATCCGCTGCTATTATCCCGGCAAGGAAATACCTCAAGTAGTCATTTAAATCCAAATCCGGGGTAACATCCAAATGCAAAGAAAGCATCAACATTAAGAAATAGAGGAAATAACGCCAAACTGCTTTGTTCATCAAACAGAAACCTAGAATGAAAATTGGCATTAACAGATAGAACTGCACCTCAATTTCTAAACTCCATGCCGGAGGAAGAATGTATGAATAGGAGTGGTAAGCTAGATTGTGCACATAAAAAAATGAGGCTACATAACGATCCCATAAAAAAGCAAAGTCATGTTGTCCCATTATAAAAAGGTGCACCAAAAAGAACACTGAGATCGCAATAAGATAGGGCGGTTCAATTCTGATAAGTCTACGCAGAAAATAACTCCTAAAGTCCAACTCCTTTATTTTTTTCCCAAGAAAAGGAAGTGCAAGGATAAATCCACTAATACCAAAAAACAGTTCTACTCCCAGATTTCCTTGATACATAACATACCGAAGTAAACTTTCACTTTCAATCAGCTCGCGATCAAAATTGGTGTTGTATTCCAAAAAAGCTTGGCTACAGTGCGCAAACATTACAGGAAGTATGGCAAAAAACCGTAAAGCATCGATCTCTGGGATAAATCTTTGTGAAGATTTCCTTCTAAGAAGATCAATGGCGTTTTGTCTAAATAGTTTGAACTTCATGACACTTGATGTTAGATTTTGTAATAGGCCTTGAACCATTCCACAAATCGTTTAATCCCAACGGAAATACTTGTGTTTGGTTCATAATTGTATTCACTTACCAAATCATCTACATTGGCCCAGGTTTTTTTAACATCCCCTGGTTGCATGGGCAAATACTCTTTTTTGGCCTCTATGTTCAACTCCTTTTCTATAGTTTCAATAAAATCGGTAAGCTTAACTGAGTCATTGTTACCGATATTGAAAATCTTATATTTTGGCTCATCATCCGCAACTGGTTTTTCTATGATCCGTACAACCCCATTCACGATATCGTCTATGTAGGTGAAATCCCTTTCCAAATCCCCATTATTGAATATTTTTATGGGATCGCCTTTTAGCATGGCATTGGTGAACAGAAACATGGCCATATCTGGTCTTCCCCATGGGCCATACACTGTAAAAAACCGTAGTCCAGTAGTCTTAAAACCGTAGAGATGGCTATAGGTGTGTGCCATAAGCTCATTACTTTTCTTGGAAGCGGCGTAAAGACTAATTGGGTGGTCCACATTATCAGTAGTCTCAAAAGGAACCTTTTTGTTCAACCCATATACACTGGAACTACTGGCATATACCAAATGCTTTATTTCATGGCGCTTGCAGTTATCCAAAATATTGAAGAACCCCACAATGTTGCTTTCAATATATGCGGAAGGGTTTTCCAAACTATATCTTACTCCTGCCTGGGCCGCTAAATTGCAAACTATTTCAAATTTATGCTCATTGAATAGTTTGTCCATCGAAGCACTATCCTCCAATCCCAAACGAATGAAACTAAAATCTGGGTATGTACCGCTCTCTACAATAGTATTGAAATTTTTGGCCTTGTCTTCTTCAATACCCAACTGCTCCAGTCTTGAAAACTTAAGACTACGCGGATAGTAATCGTTGATATTGTCCAGCCCAACGACCCTATGTCCTTTGTCCAACAAAGATTTACATACATGGTATCCAATAAAGCCGGCGGCTCCTGTGACTAAAATGTTCATGAACTATTGTTTTTTTATGATAACGGTTATGGTTTTGAATATAATGGACAAGTCTTTGAACATGCCTTTCTCGGCAATATATTTTTTATTGAGGCCTAATTTGATGGGCATTATTTCCTCAATGTATTTTTTTTCGGGGTCTTCGGATTCTTTTAAAATATCATTTTCATTCCTGAAGGCAATAGAAGCATAGTCGGTTATTCCTGGTCTAACGGAAAGAACTTCCATATCTGATTCGGAATAGTGCTCAACATATTTTCTCACCTCCGGTCTTGGTCCTACCAAACTCATTTCACCCGTAAAAACATTAAAGAGTTGAGGAAGTTCGTCCAATTTGAATTTTCTTAGATAATACCCCACCTTGGTAACCCTAGGGTCTCTACCTCCTACTGTGAGCAGTCCTTTCTTGTCCGAACCAGTATACATGGTCCTAAACTTAAAAATCCTAAAATCCTTGTTTCCTTTACCAACCCTCACTTGCCTAAAAAAAACAGGTCCTTTGGATGAAATCTTGACCAATATGGCAATGAGGACAAGTATTGGCGACAATACAAGTATCCCAAAAGAAGACAATATTATGTCGAACAATCTTTTCATTTCAGGACATTTTCCACAGTCTCGGAAACCACCTTTACTATATAGGCAATATGTTCTTGGGACAATTGTGGGTATATGGGCAATGATATTTCATTTGTGTACATCTGCATGGCCATCGGATACGCTTCTTCTTGATATCCCATTTGTTTAAAAAGCGATAATCTGGGCAATGGCTGAAAATGCACGTTTACGGCCACCCCTCTTTCTCCAACTCCTTGAATGATCAAATCTCTTTGTTCTTCGGTTGCTCCTTTGATTCTAAGCGGATACAAATGGCAAGACGATTGTTGGTCGTCCGTACGAAAATGTGGTTCAATGGCCCAATCCTTTTCCTCAAAAAAGGAATTGTACTGCTCAAAAATCTCTTTTCGTTTTGGCAATATGTCATCCAAATACACCTCCATTTGACCTACACCAATTGCAGCCAAAACATCAGGAAGATTAATCTTAAGCCCTGGGTAAATAATATCGTATTTCCAGCTCCCTGCTTTGGATTTGGCCAAAGCATCCTTGGTCTGTCCATTTAAGGAATAACATCTCAGGGTACGATATAACTCATCGTTATTGAATGGCTCTGGAAGATTTAAGCATATTGCCCCACCTTCTGCTGTGGTGACATTCTTTACTGCATGTAATGAAAAAATAGTGATATCCGTTAAAACACCCGTGCTTTTACCTTTATACATCGCACCTATGGAATGTGCAGCATCGGCCACCACCAAAATACGACCCAGTTTTTCCTGAACTTCACCTTGTGGAACAAACAATTCCCTCTTTTTGGACACCAAGTCATTGATTCCATCATAATCGCAAGGCCAGCCCGCAAAATCAACAGGGATTATGGCCTTAGTTCTGGGCGTAATTGCTTTTTCAATGTTCTCAATGGCAATATTAAAATCTTCACCAACATCTACCATAATTGGTCTCGCCCCTGCATGAATCACAGACATGGCCGTGGCTGCATACGTATATGCCGGTATGATCACTTCATCACCTTCACCTACTCCTAACCATTTTAAGACCAAAATGGCACCAGAAGTCCATGAGTTTACACAGACTACTTCGGGAGCATCTGTTGCTTCCTTGATTTGTTCTTCAAGCTTGCGTACTTGCGGACCAGTGGTTATCCACCCTGAATCCAAGGATTTAAGGACTTCCTCTTTTACTTTGTCGTTAATAAACGGAGGCGAAAAATCAATTTTCATATGCTTTTTGATATAGGTCTGAATAGGCTTTACTTACAACTTCCATGCTGTAATTCTGAACATTGAGCAGCGCATTCTTAGAAAGTTCGTCCGCTAACGTTTCATTTTCATATAAGGCAATTATGGCTTCCGCCAATGCCTCAGAATCCTTTGGTTTTACAATCAACCCTTCTTTCATGTGCCTTGCGATATCGGTAACTCCGGGTACATCTGTGGTCACCAAGGGTAATCCATATGCAGATGCTTCCAACAACACCCTTGCAAAACCTTCGCGATAGAAGGTAGGCAGCACAAAGACATCAGATCCCAATAGCAGATCTGGAACATCACTTCGTTTTCCCAACCATTCTACATATGGCGCATATTGGTTTAGGATTTTCTCGTTCAGCTTTTCTGAATTCTCTTCCAATGGGCCAACCAACAAAAACTTAAACCCAAATCCTTTGTCAGCACACATTTTAGCGGCTTCCAAATACTGGATGATTCCTTTGGCATAGACCAACCTTGAAACGCAAATTGCGGTAAAGGGGCTTCTGTTCCTGGCAGCCTTCTCTTTAATGCTTTTTAAATCTATGCCACTACCATAGATCATGGAATGGTTCTTTTCTGTTACCAACGCTTTTTCAAGAAAAAAGTTGCGATCATCCAAATTCTGGAAGGTAGTACAGAACACCCTTTTTCTGGCCAATGTATGCAAGAAAACGTATACGGATTGGGCAATACGTGTTGATAGACCTTTGGAAACAAATAATTTTCCCAAACCAGTTATGGTACGTACCACCTTGTGGGGTTGTCCAAACGAAGCCAAGGGTACCAAGAAAGCAGGTTTGGTATCAAAGGTTTGTACAATATCAAACTTATGCTCCTTGAAAATTTTTCTGTATTGGAAAATGGATGCTATATCCGAGAACAGGTTCAATTTCCTGTTCAGGTTATATTTTATGAACTGGATATGTTCTGGGTAGTCATAATCCTTGGTGCCCAAAATGGTAATCTCAAAACCATGTTGAAGCAAATAATTTGAAAGCTCGATTCTTTTATGGGCGTCTTCCCCCCCAACCAAACATAATTTAATTTTTTTCTCCATTTGGATTTTTATTCTCTAAACTATTCCTTGATTGTTTTATCTGAAGAGCTTCAAAGGTATTGCAGGGCTGTCCAGAACATGGACAGCCTGCTTACTTTTTTAATTATTCCTGTTATTAGTTTCGAACAATGAGTCTTAAAGGTACTGTGTCCCCACTGTTTAGAACCAACTGCACTGTATACACGCCATTTGAAACCGCAAATATGGGCAGCTCGTATCCTCCGTCAACTTCTACTTCGGAAGGAACATAGGATGTAATATATCTTCCACTAGAGTCATGCAAATGAATTTGTGTGACAAACACATCTTCCGCTGCAGTATCCACATATATCCTTGCGATTCCTGTTGCAGGGTTAGGAGCCAAAATGGAAACCATTTCCGCGGATGGTTCTACCACTATGGTTATTGTGGCTGTATCCGTCAAACCTTCGGCATCTTCAACAGTCAATGTTACTTCATAGGTTCCTGAAACTTCAAATATATGTGTCGGATTTGCTTCGTCTGATTGGCTACCGTCGTCAAAATTCCAAGTGTAGGATACCACCTCCACATCGTCTTGGGAGTTCGACCCAACAAAATTAACTTCCAAAGGTACCGTGCCATCTGCGGGGTTGGCGTCAATTACGGCAACCGGCGGCTGATTTTGGTTCCCAGCTGTAACTGTAACTTCCAATTGCACTTCACAGCCCTGGTCTGTAGTGAAGGTATAAATTCCAGCATCGGCTTGCGCTATGTCCGTAAGTACCAAATCATCCGTACTTAGGGCTTTGTTGTTTCCATTGGGGCCTGCTACGGAGAAGGTAAGCCCATCAGGAAAAACACCCAAGGACAATTGGTCTCCTTCCTCTACCGCAACTGTGGCCTGTCCTACAACAGCCGTATCACCGTTCAGACTATACTCGGTCTGTAATCCCAGTGCAATACATGGATCGCTTACGGTGACTTCCAACTGGACTTCACAGCCCTGGTCTGTAGTGAAGGTATACACGCCAGCATCGGCTTGCGCTATGTCCGTAAGTACCAAATCATCAGTACTCAGGGCTTTGTTGTTTCCATTGGGACCTGCTATGGAGAAGGTAAGCCCCCCAGGGAAAACACCCAAGGACAATTGGTCTCCTTCCTCTACGGCAACTGTGGCCTGTCCTACAACAGCCGTATCACCGTTCAGGCTAAACTCGGTCTGTAAGCCTAGTGCAATACATGGATCGCCTACAGTGACTTCCAACTGAATTTCGCAACCCTCAGCGGTAGTGAAGGTATAAATTCCAGCATCGGCTTGCGCCATATCCGTAAGTACCAAATCATCCGTACTCTGGGCTTTGTTGTTTCCATTGGGACCTGCTATGGAGAAGGTAAGTCCATCAGGGAAAACACCCAAGGACAATTGGTCTCCTTCCTCTACGGCAACTGTGGCTTGTCCTACAACAGCCGTATCACCGTTCAGGCTATACTCGGTCTGTAAGCCTAGTGCAGTACAGAATTCAACTACATTCAAGTCCAATTGAACTTCGCAGCCCTCTGCGGTAGTAAAGGTATATGTTCCACTATCAGCAAGAGTAGCGCTGCCTAGTACAAGGTCGGTAAGATCCAATGGTTTTGTATTTCCGTTGGGGCCAGCCACAGAGAATGTACGTCCGTCAGGAATAATTCCAAGCGAAATGTTATCTCCTTCGACTACAGAAACTGAACTAGATCCAGTAACTGCCGCCTCGCCATTGAGGACGTATTCAGTTTCCAAACCAATGGTAGAACAGAAGGTGTTGACCGTTAAATCCAACATGACTACACATCCGCTACCTGTTGTAAAGGTATATGTGCCACTATCCGCTGTGGTTAAACTTGGAATAGTCAAGTCATTGACTCCCATAGGTTTGTTGTTCCCATTAGGTCCATCGATTGAAAAAGCTGCGCCAAACGGTTCTATGCTCAACACAAGATTATCTCCTTCAATGGCCTCCAAGGTACTTGCTCCTTCTACAAATGGTCCACCATTTAAACTGTATTCCGTAACCACACCATAGGTGGCACAATCAACCGGATTTACAGTTAAATCCAGCGTAACCTCACACCCACTACCGCTTACAAATCTGTACAGACCACTATCTGCAGGAACTAACGTAGTAATGATAAGATCATCAAAATCGAAGGGTTTATCATTGCCATTAGGTCCGATAATGGAATAAGGCAATCCTTGAGGTTGAATACTCAATTGCAACTTGTTTCCTTCATCCACCGTAAGCTCGGTTGCTCCTTCAAAAAATGAGTTATCATTTATACTGTATTCTGTAACCATACCCAAAGTACCACAGTCCACTGGGTTCACAGTAAGGTTGATTGAAACCTCACAATCTCCGCCCGCAGTAAAGGTATATGTTCCAGAGTCTGCGGGAACCAAGTTGGAAATGGTTAAATCATTAAAATCGAAAGCTTTATTGTTTCCGTTTGGTCCAGTGATAGAAAACGGTAGATTAGGAGGCAGGATACTTAGAAAGAGAATATTGCCCTCATCAACGGTAACATCTGTTGCTCCCTCGATGTAGTTTTCACCATCCAAACTATATTCTGTGACCAATCCAAGTGTGCCACAATCAACATCATTTACAGTAACATCCAGGGTAACAAAACAGCCACTTCCTGTAGTAAATGTATATGTACCACTATCTGCGGGAGTTACATTGGGAATAATAAGGTCATCAGCGTTCAAGGGTTTATCATTACCATTAGGCCCTGTAATGCTATATGGAATTCCTTGTGGTTCCGCTCCTAAATAAAGAACGCTGCCTTCGTCAATGGTAATATCCGTTGCGCCTTGCACATAGTTATTTCCATCCAAACTATATTCGGTGGTCAAGCCCAATGCTACACAATCCACTTCATTAACGGTCAAATCCAAAGTGACGAAACAACCGTTACCTGTAGTAAATGTATATGTTCCACTATCTGCCGTAGTTAGGCTAGGAATGGTAAGATCGTTTAAATCATAAGGTTTGTCATTGCCATTAGGCCCTGTAATGGTAAAGGGAAATCCGCTGGGTTCTATACCCAAGATAAGAGAAAATCCTTCATCCACTTCCAGTTCACTAGCCCCTTCTACATAAGTATCCCCATCCAAACTATATTCAGTGACCAATCCAAAGGTTCCACAGTCTACTGCATTTACCGTAAGATCTAAAGTTACAAAGCAGCCATTACCTGTTGTAAAGGTATAGGTGCCACTATCTGCCACTGTAAGGTTTGGAATGGTGAGATCTGCTTCATTAAAAGGTTTGTCGTTTCCGTTGGGTCCTGTAATTGTGAATGGGTACCCCCCTGGCTCAATACCCAATATCAATGGTAATCCTTCATCCAAAGTAAGCTCACTTGCTCCTTCAACATAATTGTCTCCATCCAAACTATATTCGGTGACCAATCCCAAGGTAACACAATCCACTGCATTTACGGTAAGGTCCAAGGTCACAGAACAACCATTGCCCGTGGTGAACGTATAGGTTCCACTGTCCGCAGGAGTTAGACTGGGGATGGTCAAGTCATTTTGATCAAAGGCTTTATCATTGCCGTTGGGTCCAGCGATTGTAAAGGGATATCCACTAGGCTCAATACCCAAAATTAGCGTAAGACCTTCATCCAAAGTAAGCTCACTTGCTCCTTCAACATAATTGTTCCCGTCAGTACTATACTCAGTTACCAGACCAAATGTACCGCAGTCTGGTGTAGTCACTTCAATCTCCAATGTTGCAGTACATCCTTGTAATGAAGTAAATATATAGGTACCTGCCTGAATTGTAGAAATTGGACCTAAGTCGTAATCATCTCCCACCTCTGTACCATTGGGGAGTGTTATGGTAATATCCCCAACTTCATTAGGTGCTGCACTCAATACCACGGTGGTGCCTTGCTCAACTTGGATAGTTTCACCCGACACACCATCACTCCAAACACCATTTAACTGATATTCAGGATAAATAGGGGTATCTCCAGGATCACAAGATCCTGCAACATTTAAATTAATTACCGTTAAACAACCTTCTGCCGTGGTAAGTACGTATGTTCCCTCATTTCCGACACTTACCAAACCGTCATTCTTTTCAGGATCCCCGAATGGAAAAATATTAGTGTCTATCTGATAAGCGGTATCTGCATTAAATCCTGGTAAATCGTCCACCGAGCTAAAGGTTGGTCCATCCACTTCCATGGTAGTGACAAAATATTCCCCAACATAGTCTTTTGCCCTAATGTATATCTCACTGCCTTCTACGGCATTAATATTGTTGCCTTCCGTCCAAGTGCCCGCAGCACCTACTTTATATTCTGCTACAATGGGGTTTCCACTACAGTCCGGAATATTAGGGTTGCCTGTCTGTACGCCTTGCTGATAATACGCATCTATTTCACTGGGTGAAAGCGCAATATTAAACACCTTTAACTCATCAATTCTACCATCCAATTCATCGGTTACACCACTATCATTGTAGCTAGGGTCAGGGTCGGGATTGGTTTCATAAAATCCAGATGATGTAAATGACGAGAAATTAGGATCTACAGAATTCATGTTGATATCCGAGGTTATCTCCACGCTGCAAATCTCTACGCCATTGGCATAAAGCTTGGCGGTATGCCCATCATAGGTTGCGGCAATGTGTACCCATTGGCCCGGAGGGGTATATCCTGAGTAACATGAAGCTTGTCCTAGAGCAGTCATGAACTCCCATTTATACAAATTGTTATGGAATCCAAAAAACATGTCTGGATAATTATGACTAAACACCCCGGCATTATGAACCACTTCGTTTCGATTTACCCAAGCCATCATGGTGATTTGCTGCCTTATTGTGGACATAGACGAAGAATACGGCACCTCAAAAATCGTGTTACTCTGGAATTCAGCACCATCAGTCTGCAAAGCACCTCCAAATACACCTGTACCCCAATTGTCAGTACTAAGTACTTTGGTAGCGGCGTCATTATCCACATCATAAATGGTTCCGTTGTTTCCGTATTGCGAATCATCTGCTGCCGTAGAGCCTGAACCTTCATCAAACTTAACATCCAAAACCAAACTTGGGTTGTTGCTAAGAGGAATATCCGATCCTATCTGAACGGCCTCAGCTACAGAAGGAACTCCATTGGAATCGATGGCAAACAACATGTAGTAGCCTGGAGGCAACAATTCCCTTCCAGGAATATCAACCGAATAATCTCCGGGAGTTCCTGGAAAAAATGTAACCGGTATTCTTCTTTGTTCATTATTGGTACTATGTGTGGCAGCCGAAAATCTAATCAAGCTGAATTCTTGAATATCAGTGCTTCCTGTTACATTTATAGAAGTATTGTAATCCGCAGTGGCTGGTGCACTTATGGTTGGCCGTGCGGCCAAAGACCCATCCGGATTGAACAAATAGGGCGGGCTGTAGATCTCAGCGTCGAAGTGATTGTAACATTCATCCAGGTTAGATGAATCACACAAACCACCACCACCTACAAAAACTCGGCCATCTATCATCAAGATGCCAACACTGTGATAAGTTCTAGCCATTTGCATCCCGGCAACGGATCGCCAGCTATTTGTGGTCGGATTATAGATTTCAGCCGTAAGTCTGGCCCCATCATCCGTAAATACTTCTGCGTGGTCCAAACCTCCAGTAACCAAGACCTCTCCATTAGGCAAAACCGTACTGTTGTGCATGGTTCTGGAAAATTCCAAATTATTGACTGTCTGGGTTACTGTTGGTGTACCCCCATAAGCCACCCCGTTCAAGTCAATCACAAAGCTGTTGTCCTTGGCAGGAGGCGCTCCCACCAAATCACTATCCCCATACGATTCGGCACCGCCCACTTTCAATATTTTTCCGATATCGAACATTACGGTGGTGCCTTTCATGGAATAAGTATCATCTGCCCTAAGGCCTGCGTCCACGATAGAACCTGTCCCCGAAACATCGATCCAGTGCATCATTTCACTAGGTCCTGCATGGAAAAGGTATCCGTTGGGTGCTGGCCAAAGCCACACATGGTTGTCCACTCTATACAAGCCTTGTAGTTCCAAGGCCAAATCGTTGGCGGTATAAATATCCTCCCCTGTAATTCCTGGCAAGGACACCCAGCCCGTTGCTTCTGTCCAAAGTTCTGCATCTTTACCGCCATTGGTTGCAGGTGTATCCGCATCGCTCCAAGAACCCCCAACTGTAAAAACGGAGCCATCTGTCAAGGTTACATTACCCTGATATCCTCTGGGGATGTTCATTTCATCAGCCACTGCCCAATCTCCTGTGACCGGGTCATATATACTGGTACGTTGACTGGTAGTACCTCCTGCGGAAAGAATTCTTCCATCAGAAAGGTTATTGATTCCTGGACAGAACATATCATGATCTGTATTGGTGGTAAATTCACCAAGCGCCTGTCCATCAGGTCCCATAAATGGGTCGAAAATTTCAGTAAAAGTTGCTCCATCACCAGAACCCGTCCATGTGTCCCTAAACTGTGACGACCACGTTATCAAACGTCCGTCGGGAAGGTTGGCCACCGCAACTGGTACAATGCCAAATCCGATGGGGTCGCTCCATTGACCTACTTGATCAGGAGACTGAGCCTTGAGGTTGGTTGCAAAAAAGGTGAAAAAGCAAATTAAGATAAGTGAGATTGAAGGGGTAATTTTTTTCATTTCCATTTTTTTGAACAACCAAAGTTAACTTTAACAAAAAACTCTTCTCTATTAATACGTCAAAAGCGTTCAATTCTTCGATTAAAAACCACCCCAAAAGAAAAACCGCATTTCATCGTCAAAAATCTCAGGATGAAACTCATTGGCATTCAGTTTAGGTACCAAGTGGTATCCTTTTCAACCTTTCCTTACTACTTTACAACCTCTAGTACATTTATTGAAAGAAGAATCTTATATCTCTTGGAGTTTTGTTGGATTCCCATGAAAACAAAAGCTTAAAGCTCCATTCATTTGCAAACAGATTTATCATTATTCTTAACCAAGGCTTTAGGATTTTTTTTGCACTTAAACGATAATATCTCGGCTTTAACGAAATTACATTTCAAACTTAATCAGGAGAATTGATCATTTGTATCTTCACCATGGCTTAACCCAAAAACCCAATCAAACAAATGATTTCAAAACTACTTGCAGAAACCACTAAAAAGCATATTTCCAAGTGGCTGGTATTAGTTATTGATTCCATAATAATCTCATTCTCCTTTGTCTTATCCTACATCATCAGGTTTAATCTTACCTTGGATTTTGATGTACAGCAACTTTTCTATCAGCTTCCTTTGGTTGTGTTGATTTCATGTGCTGCAATTTTGATTATTGGGTCTCACAAGGGAGTTATAAGACATACTGGCGTAAAGGATGTGTATAATTTGTTCAACGCAACTTGCTTGGCAAGTATTTTCACCATCTTTTTTGTGGTATTGATCAAGCAGTACGAGTTTGTGGAAGGGTTTACCATTCCGCTATCCATTATTATTATACACAGTCTTATCTCTTTCATGGGATTAACGGCATCGAGGTTTCTTTTCAAGTATTTGCACCACCAATATCAAAGCAGGAACAACCTCAAAATCACAAAGAACGTTCTTATCTATGGTGCCAGCGAATCTGGGATCATCGCCCACAATGTTATCACCAACAGTCCTTTGAACACTGCCCGTGTCATAGGATACATTGACCATGATGGCAGAAAAGTTGGGAAACAAATCAATGGTGTCAAAATTTTCGGTAAAGAAGAACTGACGGAAAGCTTTATCCATAAAAACAAAATTTCCGAGGTCATCTTTTCCATACAAAAGATTGGACCAAATGAGCTACGGAAAGAAGTACAAGAATTGGTAAATCTACCTATTCAAGTAAAAATTGTTCCACCCGTGGAGGATTGGATCAATGGTGAGTTAAAGCCTTCCCAGATCAAGAAGGTCCAGATTGAGGATTTGTTGGACAGGCCCCCCATTGACACCAAGAACAACAAAATTGGCGAAGCGCTTAATAACCAGACCATCCTGGTAACTGGTGGCGCGGGGTCTATTGGAAGCGAGCTTGTTAGGCAAATTTGTCTTTACGATTATACGTCTTTGATCATAATTGACCAAGCAGAATCAGCTTTGTATGACCTTCAGCAGGAATTGAAACAAAATGGTCACCACAACTATATTGCCTTAGTGGCCGATATCAGGGATAAAAATAGGATGAGCATGCTGTTTCAAGAGTATAAGCCAACCATGGTTTTCCATGCTGCCGCTTACAAGCATGTTCCGCTAATGGAATACAATTCTTACGAGGCCATTAAAATAAACATTGCAGGAACCAAGGTAATTGCAGACTTGGCCATTCAGAACAATGTGAGCAAGTTTGTTTTTGTGTCTACGGACAAAGCGGTAAACCCAACCAACGTCATGGGTGCCACCAAGAGAATTGCTGAAATGTACATCAGTTGTCTTCAACAAGAGAACAAAACCAAGTTCATCATAACAAGATTTGGCAATGTTCTGGGATCAAATGGGTCTGTAATTCCATTGTTTAAAAAGCAGATTGAAAAAGGTGGTCCGCTTACCGTTACCCATAAAGATATAACCCGTTATTTCATGACCATACCCGAAGCCTCGCAACTGGTTTTGGAAGCAGGGTCCATGGGCAATGGAGGTGAAATCTTTATTTTTGATATGGGAGAATGTGTAAAAATATTCGATCTGGCCAAGAACATGATAAAACTCTCCGGATTATCCTATCCGCATGATATCGACATAGAAATCACAGGTCTGCGCCCTGGTGAAAAACTTTATGAAGAGTTGTTGGCCAATGGCGAAAATACAATGCCGACCTACCACAAGAAAATATTGATCAGCAAAACCAAATGTATCGATTATAATGCTGCAAGAACCAAAATAGAGGAGCTTTGCCTTACCAATATGTTCTTTTCGGGGAATACCGTTAGATTAATGAAGGAGATCGTACCCGAATATGTCTCTAAAAATTCTAAATTTACCCAGCTAGATCAAGAAAAGAAATTGGACACCCCCCACTTGTCCGATGTCAAAGAAAAAAACCTTACGTGAACTTTTACTAAAAACCTTACTTCATGCACAAAATTAAATCTTCAATCAAATGCTTAGGCATCACATTAGTCATTGGTGCCCTTCTTGCTTCATGCGCTTCTAAAAAAGATGTAGTCTATTTTCAAGATGCAAAGGATTTTGAAACTTTGGTGAGCAAGAATACTTTTTCATCAAAGTTCAAGGTAGACGATGTTTTAAGTATCCACGTCTCTACATTGGATCCGGAAGCAAGTGTGCCCTTTAACCTTTTTAAAGGTGCTGAGGAAGGTGGTTTTACCCCACAACAAGTAGATTATATTGTTGATAAGGAAGGAAATATTGACTTTCCCGTTATAGGAAGTGTAAAAATTCAAGGGCTTTCGCCGGAAGAGGTAAAAGTCTTATTAAAAGATAGGCTCAGCGATTATTTGAAAGATCCCATCATAAACGTCCGGTTAAAGAATTTTACCGTTACTGTATTGGGCGAAGTCAACAGACCTGGTACTTATCCCGTAGTAGGTGAGCAAATTACCATTTTCGAGGCCTTGGGATTGGCCAATGACCTTACCATTAAAGGTATGCGGAACAATGTTCTTGTTATCAGGGATTTTAACGGTACAAAAGTCTACAACAGAATAGATTTAACCAAGAAAGATGCCTTGAACTCCCCTGTGTACTATCTTACACAAAACGACATTGTCTATATTGAACCCAATCAATCTGCGGTTACATCGTCTACATTGGACAATAGGGCCGGTATTGCAGTATCCATTGCATCCTTGTTGATTACATCTACGGTTCTTATTCTTACAAGAAATTAATTTTACCCCCTCATCTTTTATAAAAAATGGACAAGACGTATTCTTCACCATTAGATAAAAAAACAGAATTGTCAGAAATTGTTTCCAGTTATACCAAACATTGGAAATGGTTTGCTCTTTCAGTGTTTATATGCTTGGTAGTTGCCTTCCTTTACTTGAGGTATGCAACTCCGATTTTTTCTGCCAGTGCACAGATTCAAGTTCTGGATGAGAATGCAGCCTCATCTGAATTGGGCGTTTTCAGGGAACTGGAAATATTTACCGGTGGCAACAAAACCAAGGTTCAGGACGAAATCGACATTTTTAAATCCCGTTCTAATTTTATTGAAGTTGCCAAACAACTAGGGCTTAACATTAGAATGACCGTACTTGGAAAAATTGCCGATACGGAAATTTATAATGATGCTCCTGTAAACATCAATTTTATTCCATCAGACTCCATAGTAGAGCAGTCCAAATTCAGTTTTTTCCTTGATTTGAGCAGCGAGACCCAATTTGGGCACAAAAGTGAGGAGAACGAATCGTTTAAATCGTATGTGTACGGAAAACAGGTGTCCACCCCAATAGGCAATATGGTTATTACACCCAATGATAACTTTAAAAGATACAAGAATGAGAATTTAAGGGTAGATATAATGCCTATCCACGAAGTGGGCCAAAATTACATGAAGAAAATCAAGGTGTCCATGAAGGATGAGTTCTCCAACGTACTCAGCATAACCATTACGGACCCTAATCAAGATAAAGCCGTAGACATTCTTAATGCGCTCATCAACACCTATAACAACAATGCCATTGCGGACAAAAAGGCTGTAGCCGATAAAACTTCGCTTTTTATTGATGATCGTATTGCGGACATTTATTCAGATCTTTCATCAGTAGATCAATCTGCAGAGGATTTCCGTACCGATAGAGGAATTGCCGACATAGCTTCCCAATCCAACATCAATTTAAATGTAAGTGCCACTGGCGAACAAGAATTGAGGGATGCCAATATTCAATTGAATATTGCTTCTTCTATGCGGGATTTGATTGAAACCCAAGAGAGTTTTGACATTATTCCATCCAATATTGGACTTTCAGACCCTTCCATTGCCAATGCAGCAGCCAAATACAACCAGCTGGTCGCGGAGAGGAACAGACTTCTTAAAAGTTCCAATGAAAAAAACCCTGTAATTGTAAACCTTGACGAACAGTTAAGAGGACTGAAAAGAACCATGCAGTCCAGTTTAAACAGTGTGGAAAACAATCTAAACCTACAGGTAAATGATTTGAGCAAACAGCTCTCCAGGGTGAACTCCAGAATTTATTCTGCTCCAAAAAATGAAAGGGCGTTAAGGGATATTACCCGTAAACAGCAAACAGCAGAATCGTTATACTTATACTTGCTTCAAAAGCGTGAAGAAGCACAAATATCTTTTGCTTCGTCCGCACCCAAGTCCAAGGTAATTGATTGGGCCTATGCAACCAGTTCCAATCCAGTTGCGCCCAAATCAAACATTATTCTTTTGGCCTCTCTCCTATTTGGTTTGGCCATTCCATTCTCTATTTTGTACACAAAGGATTTGCTGGATTCCAAAGTCCATAACAAATCAACATTGGAAAAGTTCATCCGTGAGGTTCCCGTACTGGGAGAGATTCCAAGATTGAAAAAGAACGAGTTGAAAATCATCAACGACCAAGACAGGTCTGTACTTGCCGAATCGCTTCGTATTTTAAGGACCAATTTGGACTATCTCATCAAATCCAAAAAGAACAAGTCCAAAAACAACATCATCTTTGTCACTTCGGGTGTTCCCGGAGAAGGTAAGACCTTTGTTTCGTCTAACTTGGCCATGGTCTTGGCCAGTACCAATAAAAAGGTCATTCTTATTGGTGCGGATATTAGGAACCCAAAAATTTACTCTTTCTTCAGCGGTGCAAATGTTGATAAGTTGAGTTTAGGGAAATCACAAGATGGAATTGGTCTTTCGGAATTCCTACATGACCATAGCATTTCTTTATCAGATATGATCAATCCCATGTTGGCCTATTCCAATACCATTGATGTGGTATACTCCGGAAAAATTCCGCCAAACCCGGCAGAATTGTTAATGAGTGAGCGATTAAAGGAACTTTTTGATGAAGTTTCTGAAAAGTACGATTATGTAATTGTTGATACTGCCCCCCTTATGGTGGTTTCAGATACTTTATTGATAAGCACCTTTGCAGATTTCACAGTGTATGTAACTCGATCTGGAATGACAGAAAGAACTTCACTGGAGTTTCCCCGAAACCTTCAAAAAGAAGGTAAACTAAACGGATTGACATTTGTTGTAAATGGGGTTAAGCAATCTGAACTTGGATATGGTGGCAGATACGGATATAGGTATGGCGCTACGGTAAAAAAATGGTGGCATTTCTCAAGAACCTGATACTTTATACAAAATCTACACTTAACACCTATTCAGAAACGGATTCGAAAACGATAAAAGCGTATCTAAAAACAAACAAGGTGATTAACCATGTTTTTTCATAATAATCCAACATTCACGGCGTTTACAAAGTGGTCCACAAGTATAACCCACATTAGTAGAAGGGCAATCTTGGTGTTTTTTAGACCAAAACAATGGACAGAACTTTCTTATAGCCTTGAACACAACAATAGTGCAATAATTTTAAACGATAAAAAATCATTATGAACTTGACTGTAATTGGTACCGGTTATGTAGGACTTGTAAGTGGAACCTGCTTTGCCGAAATGGGCAACAAAGTAACTTGTATCGACATAGATAAAGCTAAAATTGAAAAGCTAAATGGCGGTATAATCCCCATTTATGAGCCTGGTCTGGAACCCATGGTAAAACGTAATATTGAAAACAAAACCCTTTTCTTTAGCACAGACCTTTCCAGTAACCTACAAGGTTGCGATGTGGCCTTCATAGCCGTGGGCACACCAATGGGTGAAGATGGTTCGGCCGACCTTCAGTACGTTTTGCAAGTTGCCAAGGAAATTGGTCAAAACATGGAGCACAGCATTATCGTTGTTGATAAATCCACTGTACCTGTAGGAACTGCTGATAAGGTCAAGGAGACCATCCAAAAAGAATTGGACAAAAGAAACAAGGACATCGAATTTCATGTGGTGTCCAACCCCGAATTCCTTAAGGAAGGCGATGCCATAAACGATTTTATGAAACCCGACCGCGTTGTGGTTGGTTCGGACAATGAAGAGGCTTCCAAAAAAATGAGAAGTCTTTACAGCCCGTTTTTTAGAAGTAGCACAGACCGTCTAATTACCATGGATGTCCGTTCTGCTGAAATGACCAAATATGTTGCCAATGCCATGTTGGCCACCAAAATCTCATTCATGAATGAAATTGCCAATATCTGTGAATTGGTAGGTGCCGATGTGAACAAGGTAAGGATAGGGATAGGTTCTGATAGTAGGATTGGCTATAGCTTTATATATCCAGGAAGTGGGTATGGAGGTTCTTGTTTTCCAAAAGATGTAAAAGCACTTAAGAAAACCGCTGAGCAAAACGGATATTCCCCAAAACTCATTGGGGCCGTGGAAGATGTGAACAATAAGCAAAAGCTGGTGATTGCCGAAAAAATCATTGAACGCTTTGGTGAAGACCTTTCTGGAAAAACATTTGCTATCTGGGGACTCTCATTTAAACCAGGTACGGATGATATGAGAGAGGCACCAGCTATTTACATCATTAAGGAGTTGACCAAAAGAGGAGCCAAAATACAGGCCTATGATCCAAAAGCCATTGAAGAGGCCAAAGAATTTTACCTGAAGGATGTAGAGGGAATCACCTATGTCAACTCCAAATATGAAGCTCTTCACGGATGCGATGCCATGGTATTGCTAACCGAATGGAAAGAATTCAGAGCACCTGATTTTGGAGAATTGAAAAAACAATTGAAGGAGCCGCTCATTTTTGATGGAAGAAACCAATACAATGACGAAATGCTTTTAAGTCAAGGCTTTGAATATCATCAAATTGGAAAAAAAAGAGTCGGGTAGATTGATGCTACGTTACAAATCGGAGACGTGAAATCAACCCGTATAAACCTTAAACCCTGAAAACGATTTCCACATACATTTAAAAAGGATATTTTTTTCAGGGTTTGGTTTTATTATATGAATGAATGCATAAGTAAAAAAATTGCAGCATATTTTGGAGAAACCCTTACCCCGAGAGGATTTAGCCAATAGACCACCAACTAAACCATAGAACTACCGAATGTCCAGGGTAAAACATGCTTTAAAGAATATCAAGGTAAATCTCATATTTTACCTTATCTACACTTTTGTTGGTTTTTTCAGCAGAAAAATATTCCTTGATTATCTTGGTGATGAGTTCGTTGGCTTGGTAGGTACTTTACAGAGTATTCTACGGTTTCTGAACTTAGCGGAACTGGGTATAGGTACCGCTATTGGTTTTGCACTTTATAAACCTATTTTTGACAACGACAGGGAAAAACTGAACAAGATTGTTTCCCTTTTGGGTTATCTCTACAAAAGGGTGGCCTTGATCATGTTGGGGGTTGGTATTGTTTGTTCATTTTTCTTTGGCCATTTTTTCGAGGAAACCACATTTTCCCTTTGGCTTATCCTCTATTGCTTTTATGCATTCCTTTTTTCTTCCCTACTGGGATATCTGGTCAATTACCATCAAAGTTTGCTTCAGGCCGACCAAAAAGAATACTTGGTTACCTCATATCTGCAGACCTCGAACATCATACGCCAAATTATACAGGCTTGTGTGGCCTATTACTTCCAGAACCTGTATTTATGGGTAAGCTTGGAACTTTTCTTCTCCATTGTATACAGTATTATTATACGAAGAGTAATCAAGAAGCAATATCCGTGGCTACATCTTAACCAAAAAGCCAGTAAGGATATTTTAAAGGAGTTCAAGGAAATCATCACAAAGGTCAAGCAGGTGTTTGTCCATCAAATATCAACCTTTGTTACCTACGGTACTGACCAACTCCTAATCTACTATTTTGTGAACATCCAAAGTGTGGCCTATTTTGGGAACTATTTCCTGATCTTTTCCATGATCCAGAACATTGTTGGTAAAATGTTCACAGGAATCAATGCGGGAATTGGAAACTTAATTGCGGAAGACGACCAAAAGCAGATTGAAAAGGTTTTCTGGGAGATGATGTCCCTCCGATTTTTCTTGGCGGGTTTCACCACATTGAATATTTATTTTCTGATCCATAGTTTTATATCCATTTGGGTTGGAGACAAATATTTGTTGGACAACGACATCATAATCTTCATGGCGCTAAATTATTTTGTCCTGATAGCAAGGTTGCCCATAGACAGTTTTCTCCATGCCTATGGTCTCTATAAAGACACTTGGGCCCCCATGGTAGAAATCGTATTGAACCTTGGTATATCGCTCATTTTTGGAAGTCTTTGGGGCATTAAGGGAATTGTGTTCGGAACCACCATCAGCGTAACTACTATTTTGATTCTTTGGAAACCCTATTATCTATATACCTCTGGGTTCAAAAAATCGCTACGCAAAGATTTCTGGCCCCATTTCCTAAAGCTGATACTGGTCTTTTTGGCCTCGGCATACATCACCCATCAATTAAAAAACATGGTATTGGACTATACTCCAGTAAATTATTGGGAATGGTTCCTATATGCAGTAAAGTTGAATGTAATCATCATTCTTGTATTTGTTCCATTGATCTATTTCTTTGGAAAAGGCTTTAAAAGTTTAATCGAAAGAATAATTAAACGAAATGGTTGATCAAAGTCCTAAAATTACCGTAATCGTTCCTGTTTATAAGGTAGAAGACTATCTTGAAAGATGTTTGGACAGCATAATTGCCCAAACCTATAAGAACTTGGAAATCATTGTGGTAAATGATGGTTCTCCCGATGGTTGCGGTGAAATTTGTGACCGCTATGCAAAAATGGATGATCGGATAACGGTTCTCCATCAAGAAAATATGGGGCTTAGTATGGCCCGAAACAATGGAATGAAATTGGCCACAGGTAAATACGTTGCCTTTGTGGACAGTGATGATTACATTGAAAAAGAAATGTATGAGTCCATGCTAAAAGTAATGCTGGAAAACAATCTCAGGATGGTAGAAAGCAGTATGAACCTAAGTGGGGAATTCTTTTTTGAGCAAGACCCGAACGCCTTTTTTATCCAGACCATAGATGATGCACTGGAACGTGCCAAATATGCCGGTTTCAACAGCGCCATCAACAAACTATATGAATACGAACTCATTAAGGACATCCCTTTTAAAAAGGGCAAATTGTATGAGGATATTATTTTTAATTCAGAGGTTTGGCAGAAACTAGACAAAATAGGTTTTGTTCCCATGGGTTATTATGTTAACCCGCAACAGGGAGAGAGTATCCAACGCAGCGGATATAGTCTAAAAAAAGTGGAGGGACTTTGGGTCATCCATGAAGCCAACCAAAATTTTATGGCCATGGCCAGTACCGAAAAGGCAAAGGAAACCCTCAGAAGTAACTTCATGAACGCCCTCTTTTTTCATTTTCACTCTCTTTTAGAGGTAAAGCACCTAGATCCAGATAGAAAAAACCTGAAAAAAATGAGAAAGCTCATCAAAAAATATTCAAGATTTAAATTTACGAACATATACCTTCTCTTGATCAACGTACTGCCTTTACCCCTATATGAATTGTTTTTTGCAGTCAATTTGTACAGACAAAAATTGTTCAACAAGCAATAAGGATACAATGGAAGAAAAAAGCAAACATGCACACCTGCCAAAAATAACTGTCATTGTACCTATATACAATGTTGAACCATATCTGGAACGCTGTATAAACAGCATTTTGAACCAATCTTATCAGAATCTGGAGATTATTTTGGTTGATGACGGTTCACCGGACAACTGTGGTGCTATTTGTGACGAGTTTGCCAAAAAAGACGATCGAATAGTAGTTATCCATCAAAAGAACAAAGGCCTGAGTGGTGCCCGAAACACAGGCTTGGAAAATGCAACGGGGGATTACGTAGGCTTTGTGGACAGCGATGACTGGATAGATGAAGAAATGTACAGGGAGATGATGGATGCCATGCTGCAAAACGATGTAAACCTTGTAGAATGCGATTTTATCTTCAGGACCGAATATGGTGAGAAAGAACCTGAAGAGGGAACCCTGGAACATCAAAATAAACTACAGGCCTTACAGCGTATTTTGCGTAGAAGACAGTTTTCTGTTTGTAAAAGGCTTTATGAAAAAAGCCTGTTGGATGGATTGAAATTTCCAGAAGGTAAAATTTCTGAGGATGTGTATTTTACCAGCTATGTCTTTAAACGGGTTGATAAGATTGTTTACCTGAGCAACCACTTCTACAACTACTACCGAGCTTCGGAAAGTATTACCAGGGGGCCATACAATCCAAAAAACCTAAAACAGTCCATCGAGGCAGCATTCTTTTTAAGGGAAAATATTGGCTCAGTACAGCAAGACCCAGAATTACAGAGACTGGCCAATACCTTTTTAATGGACATTCTCCTCTATAATTATAAGTTGTTGCACCACAACCATGACCAAGATGATAATTTTGAGCTACGCATTTGGGTAAGAAAATTGTTCAAAGACATCAATGGTTCACTACCCATACAACATTCCATGGCTAAATTATTGCCGGTGCGGTTGTACTATGGCCTCATACGGACTTATACTGGACTTAAAAATGTACTCTCCTCAAAAAACCAAGCATAGCCTATGTCCAAAAAACAATCCATAGCCTTTCTTTCATTTAACCTCACTTCTGGAGGGGCCGAGCGGGTATTTTCCAATTTGGCCAATGAATTTAGCGCGGATTATCCCGTAAGTATGATCACCATTGAAAAATGTACCCCTTTTTACGAATTGGACCAACGGGTACAGCGATGGGATTGTGGTCTCAGTATTGCCAAAAAAGGACCTGTTAGCAGGTATTTCAGCTATATTACCACTGCCATAAAACTGAGAAAACTTATAAAAGAGAAAAAGATAGATTTAGTAGTGAGTGCTTCGCCAACGGTAAATGTGTTTGCCATTTTGGGTTGTATGGGGACCAATACAAAATGCGTTATCAGTGAAGTGAACAATCCAATCGTAGACCCACCCAATCTATTTTGGAAAACATGGAGAGACTTGCTCTACAACAAATCGGATTGCCTTATTTCCCAAACACAATCCAGCAAGGATTTCTTTTCCAAAATCATGGACAACAACAAAATTGTGGTACTGCCCAATCCATTGAACCCCGATTTTCAAAGTCAGCGTGTACTTCCCATCAAAAGGCCTGGAAATAAAACTATATTGACCGTAGGGAGATTAGATTCGAACAAGGCGCAAGACATACTGATTCGTGCCTTTGCCAACATTCCCCACAAGGATTGGACCGTTAAACTCTTGGGAGATGGGGTGGAAATGGAAAGTTTAAAGCAACTTTCCGAAGAATTGGGAGTTGGTGAGCAGATTCACTTTGCGGGCAGACAGTCCAATGTGGCCGACTATTACAAAGAAGCGGATATTTTTGTGTTCACCTCTAGATCGGAAGGATTGCCCAATGCCTTGATTGAAGCCCAATATTTTGGATTACCTTGCATCTCAACGGATTGTCCATTTGGGCCTTCGGAAATTATAGAGGATGGAACCAATGGATATCTCATTGAAGTTGATAGTGTGGAGCAACTCGAAGAAAAGCTTGTCCATCTTATCAATGAGCCCAGCGTTAGGGACACTTTCAGTGAAAACTCCATTAAAGCATCGAAAAAATATGAAATGGGTTCTGTGAAAAAACAATGGGAAGAATTGTTCAACTCCCTAGCTTAATAAACATCTGTGGCGAAAGTTTTAAAATATATCATCCTTATACTCACTATACTAAATGTGCCCTCCACTTTTTTCTTTTATGTGAATCCGGCCATCAGTACGATATTGAGTTATCTTATATATGCCCTTTTAATGGCCTATTTTATCGTTGCCGAAAAACATCGCCCCAATCTTTGGATGATTGCCATTGGGGTTGCCTACTTTGCCATAGGAGGACTAAACTTTGCCGGCGATAAAGAAAGTGACTATTTCATCACCTTTACCAAGTACATTATAATGATCATCTGCGGAAGTGCTTTGGTAAAAAAGGTAACCAAGGACGATATCTTCTTTTTATATTTTTTGGGTTCCATCAGTATTATTGTCCATGCGGTGGCCTTTCCAGACAACTATGGAAGGTACAGTGGCTTTTACATTGACCCCAACCAAGCCGGTTTTGTGTGTTTAATGGCCTATGCCCTGACCTTTAGAATAAAAAAATTCCCCATACGGACATTGGTACAGGTAATTATTACCGTGGCTGGTGTTTTTACATTTTCAAGGACCTTTATTCTCATCTGGTTGTTGATCAATCTATTGTCCGTTAAAGTAGAGTTCAAAAATATTAGAATCATTGGTGTGGGTATTGGCCTGATTATTCTTATTGCCGCGATCGGCCCTCTCTTAAAATTGAACACGGACAGATTGGAAACATTTACTGCCGTGGTGAACCAAAACGAAGGTGCATTGCAAAAAGCAGGGGAAGCATCCCGATCAGAGACCTGGTCGTATTATTACGAACCTTTGAAGGAAAGCCCCATTTTAGGAAATGGTTACGGTTCATTCATGGGTGGTGTCTTTCAGACTTTTGGAGTACACAACACTTATATTTTGGTGCTGGGTGAAGCAGGTATCATTGCCTTTATCCTTCTCACCTCCCTCTATCTATATTTTTTATACATGGGAGTGATCATGTTCAAGGAAGAACACCATGTCTTAATGCAAAGCATAGCCTTGTTCCTGTTCTTATTGACATTTCACAACTATTTCACCACAGACCATGTTTTGATAGCATCTCTGTGGATAGCCAACCAAATTTCAAATTACAAGAAGAAAAAAAGAGCCGATGCCCTACCCCAACCATCTTAAACTGCCAACAAATTCTATGTTGTACAAAACAAGAAGTATGTTAAAAGACAGTTGCTCAAAATATGAAGAGTAAACCTAGTATGGCAAACCAGAAAATAAAGATTTCCATTTTTTTACCAAGCCTAACCGCTGGAGGTGCAGAACGAATAATGTCCTTTATTGCCCAAAAGCTGGACCGTTCCATTTTTTCTGTGACCCTTGTAGTGACCGGTTCAGAAAATGAGGTAAAGTACGACCTTACTGGGGTAGATGTAGTTTTCCTTAATAAAGACAGGGTCCTTTTTTCCATCCCCAAAATCATAGGATACCTGAGACGCTCCAAACCAGATATTTGTTTTAGTGCCATACGTCACCTAAATATTGTCATGGGTGCAGTGGCCTTTTTCTTCCCGAAAATAAAATTTGTGGCCCGTGAAGTAAACGTCATGAGTGTGCTCAAGGACTACCCAGAAGAGAAAACCAGAAAATATCCTGCATTTATCTCCAAAATGAGTTTTACCCAATTGGATGCTATCATATGTCAATCCAATGACATGCTCAACGATATTCAATCTGAGCACCCTAGCTCAAAAGAAAAGCTATTTGTAATAAACAATCCAATCACAGATGGTTTTTTACCCAAAGAGGAGCGCACAATAAACACCCCTCCTTATAAGTTCATTACAGTGGGAAGTCTCGAACCGAGAAAGGGTCATCAAAGAATATTAAAAGGTCTTGCCAAACTTGATATGGATTTTGAGTATACCATGGTTGGAAGCGGATCACAAAAGAAACATTTGGATGAGCTCATTGACGAGCTTGGACTTGGAGGTAAAGTAAGACATGTCCCTTTTACCAAAACGGTAGGTAACTATCTAAAGGAAAGTCACATCTTTATACAGGGCTCATATGTAGAAGGATTTCCCAATGCGTTGCTGGAGAGTTGTGCAGTAGGCACTCCTATAATCGCCTTTAGGGCGCCAGGTGGCATCAATGAAATTGTGGAGGAAGGCATAAATGGATATACTGTGGACAATGTGGAAGACTTGGTGAAGGCTATCCATAAAATCCTAGAATTGGATTTAGACCCAAAAGAAGTGAGTCAGTCGGTATACAAGAAATATGATTCCAAGATTATTTTGGACAAGTACCAAGACTTTTTTGTTGAACTAATGCGTTAAAAAAACCATAACCCCAATAAAAAACACTAAACACCCAACTATAAACACATGTGCGGAATATACGGATCAACCATAGGTTACACAGAAAACCAAGTAAAGGAAAAACTGGAAAGAACCAATTTTAGGGGGCCCGACAAATTGGATTGGAAGATCATTCCAACCCAAAGTGGAAATGGAAAAGTTGCATTTGGCCATAATAGGCTATCCATTATCGACTTGGACCCCAGATCTAACCAGCCTTTTAATTACCAAGGTTTGGTGGATATTGTGTTCAATGGGGAAATCTATAACTTCAAAACGATTAAGGAGACCTTGATTAAAGATGGTTTCGAGTTCAAGACCACCAGTGATACCGAAGTGATATGTGCCGCCTATCTAAAATATGGGGAAGAGTGCGTACAGCATTTAAATGGCATGTTTGCCTTTGTTATTCTGGACAAACAAAAAGAGAAGCTCTTTGGCGCAAGGGATAGATTGGGGCAAAAGCCATTCTACTATTATCACAATGGCCTGGATTTTGAATTTGCCAGCCAAATTTCATCCATACAACTTTATAACGATAAACTATCCATATCGCAACGGGCCATTTTGGAGTATTTAAAATGGGGAGCTATTCCCGATCCTTTGTCCATTTTCAACGAGGTGAAAAAATTACTGCCTGGACATCAGTTTAGCTTCGACCTAAAAACTGGTAAACTTTCAACTCGAAAGTACTGGGATATTGATTATTTGACACCTCCCATTTATAAAGGTTCGTACAATGATGCCTTGGCAGAACTGGAAGATTTGTTAAAGGATGCTGTCAGTACCAGAATGTATGCCGATGTACCGATCGGAGTGTTTTTGTCTGGTGGTGTGGATTCTTCTTTGGTTTCCGCCTTGGCTACAAAAACAGTCGCCAATAAGGTCAAAACATTTTCGGTAAAGTTTGATGAAAAAGGTTTTGATGAAAGCGGATATGCCCAACAAGTTGCGGACCACCTACAAACTGATCATACCGTAATCCGTTGCAATTATGAGGAAGGCTTGGATTTAATCAGCAATTTTAGCCATTATTATGATGAGCCTTTTGCAGACCCATCGGCAATTCCATCCATGTTGTTGGCCAAATATACCCGAAAGCACGTTACGGTGGCCTTGTCTGGTGATGCAGGGGATGAAAGTTTTATTGGTTATCATCGGTATAACTGGATGAAGAAGGTGAAATTTTTGTACTCCATGCCAGGTGCAGTCCGAAAACTAGGGGCCAATATTGTAGAATTGGCACCCAACTATAGGCTAAAAGCCATTGCCAAAGGTTTACGACATGAAAGTTTAGAGTCGCTATATATGGCAACCTTGACCAATATTGATATGTCATGGATAGACCATCAATGGGACGAAAAGGACGTAATGGAACATGAATACCTGTACCATAATAAGAAGAATCTGTATGAACGTATTTCAGATTTTGATTTAAAAGCATATCTCAATTGGGACATTAACACAAAAGTGGATAGAGCCACCATGGCCTATTCATTGGAGGCAAGGTCTCCCCTTATTGATCATAGGGTAGTCGAGTTTTCAAGATCGCTCCCAACAGAATTTAAATTTAAAGGGTCCAATCAGAAAAGAATCTTAAAAGATTTGTTGTACCAGCATGTGCCAAAAGAGATTTTCCAAAGGCCCAAAGCAGGGTTCACCATGCCTTTTCAGGAGTGGTTCCGTGGCGAACTAAAAGATATGGTCCTCACAGAACTCAATGAACAAAGCCTTGAGAAAATCCCAGGGATAAATCCACCTAAGGTTAAGAAAATGATTGATGAGCATTTGAGTGGCAGTTGGAACAGATACCCCACCATATGGAAACTATTGGTCTTAAAACAATGGTTGAACACCAATGGTAAAGGACTGTCCATAAAATAAGGCAAGGGATTTTTGACAACTTCAAAAAACATGATTTAAATGGATTCGTCCAAACCAAACCTCAGCATACTTGATATAAGTTTTACCAGTGGCGGTGCTGAAAAAGTCATTAGCCTACTGCTCAAGGAACTTATAAAGGATTACAATGTGACCCTCATTCTTTTTTACAATGAGATTCACTTTCCCATTCCCAAAGAGGTAGATACCATACTGTTGTCCCAAAAAGGACCGGACCGCAGATACTATCAAAAAATAGCGGATTTATTTCGATTTATCTTCAAATACCGATCTATCCTTAAAAGAAAGCAAATCCAATATGCAGTATCTTTTCTTCCTTTTCCCAATTTGGTGAACGGAATCATAGGTATTTTTAACAGGAATGTGAAAATTCTGATCAGTGAGCGGGGGTTTCCTTCAGACAATACCACAAGTAAGTTGTCTTTGGGAATAGCCAAGGTTTTCTACCCTATTCTATATAATAAAGCGGATAGGCTTTTTTCAAATTCTGTTTATATCAACAAGGATTTAGAGGAAAATTTCAATATCAAGATTCCAATGGATGTAGTTTACAATCCCATTGAAGTTCCTTCGACCACCATTGACCCCATTTCTTTGGGTAAAACGGAAGATGTCTTTAAGGTAATAAACGTTGGGTCTTTGAATGTGAGGAAAAACCAACGTATCATCATCGAAGCTTTGGATAAACTGAACCTTCCAGACGTGGAACTTGAGATTTTGGGTGTGGGTGATTTGCATGAAACATTGGAACAGGAAGCCAATGATCTAGGCTTGGAAAAGAAAGTGCATTTAGTGGGACGGAAGAAAAATGTAAATGATTACTTGGCCAACAGTCACTGCTTTGTCTTGTCTTCCAATACTGAAGGTTTTCCCAATGCGCTGCTCGAAGCACTTGCCGTAGGGTTGCCCAGTATATCCACCAACTGTCTTTCAGGGCCTTTGGAATTGCTCAACGACAATGAACCGGTACAAATTTCCAATGAAGAATTTTACAAAGCCAAATACGGTATCCTTATCAACAACGGTGATGCCATTGCATTGGCAAAAGCTTTGGAGTTTTTTCATTCAAATCCAAATGAGAGGGAGAAATATGGTCGTTTGGCCCTCGAACGAGCCAAAAAGTATCATTTAAGCAATATTTATACGGAATTTAAAGAATTTGTTCACAAATAAACTTAGCCAACCATGTGCGGTATTAACGGTTTTATAAAAAAAAGCGACCCTGGTAATACAGAACTGAAGGCGCAAATAAATACCATGAACGATCTCATTTTCCATAGAGGTCCGGATGATGATGGTGTTTTTTGCAAGACTACCGGCAACTATGCGTTGGCCATGGGAATGAGGCGATTGTCCATTATTGACCTTTCTACAGGAAAGCAACCCATTTCAAACGATTCCGGTACCATTACCATTGTGTTTAATGGGGAAATATACAACTATCAAGTCCTACGAAATGAATTGCAATCCAAGGGAGTCACTTTTAAAACAAAGAGTGATACCGAAGTCATCCTAAAATTATATGAGTTGGAAGGGGAATCCTCTTTTAAAAAGTTGGATGGAATGTTTGCGTTCAGTATTCATGACAATGAAAGGGGAAAAGTTTTTATTGCCCGAGACTTTTTTGGGGAGAAACCACTGTATTACTCCAAATCGGACAATCAGTTTATCTGGGCATCTGAACTTAAGTCATTGGTGCCTTACTTGGAAGAGAAACCTAAAATAAGTGCCACTGGGGTAAATCTTTTTTTTAGGCTTACCTATATCCCCCCTCCGTTTACCATCTATGAAAATGTGCATAAACTGGAGGCTAATCATTATATCGAATATGATTTGGGAACCCATACCTATAGCACTCATCAAATAGAACCTGATAAACTGTCCCAAAAAAGCTCCATTGATTTCAATACGGCAAAGAACACAACAAAAGAGCTTGTAAAAGAAAGTGTGGGTTCACGATCTATTTCAGATGTTCCCCTGGGGACTTTTCTGTCGGGAGGTGTGGATTCATCCATTATCTCACTATGTCTTGCCCAATGCAAGGAGGAAAAAATCAACACTTTTTCAATTGGTTTTGAAAAAAAATCTTTTGATGAAACCGATAAATCCAGGGTTGTCTCCAAGCTCATCAACAGCAACCATAACGAGTTTATCATTGGGGAAAACGATTTAAAGGACAGCATCCATGAAATCATCATCAATTTTGATGAACCCTTTTCCGATACTGCTGCCCTTCCCACCCATTTGGTCTCAAAAAAAACTAGGGAGCGCGTTACCGTTGCCCTCACCGGGGATGGAGGGGACGAGATGTTCGGAGGGTACAACAAATACTATATTGGCAAGCTCAACCGAAGATATACCCGATTGGTTCCCAAGGGTATCCATTCTGCTTTTATGGGCATTGGTTCCAAGCTATTGAAAAGCAACAACGACCAAAGAGGGCTTAAGTTCAAAATCAACAAGCTGCTCAATTCCATAGATTACAATGGGCAATTTTACTGGGATATCATTTCTCTTGCCAACACCTCGGAACAAGCAAAAAAACTACTCCTGAATGAGATCCATGATTCCAATATCTTTAAAAGTTATATGGACCGGCATAACATACAAAACCCACGATCGGTGCATGATTTTAGGTATGTGGATAAGTTTTTGAGCTTGGATGGGGGTATGCTGGCCAAAGTGGATAGAACCAGTATGCAAAATTCCTTGGAATGCAGGGCTCCATTTTTAAACAAGGAGATTTGGCATTTTGCCAATAGCCTTCCAGAAGAATACCTAATGAAGGGATGGAGCAAAAAGCATATTTTAAAAGAAGCTTTCAAGGACGAATTCCCGGAAAATTTTCTGGAGCGTGGAAAACAAGGATTCGGTTCTCCTGTGGGTGATTGGCTACGTTCCAATCTCAAAAAAGAACTTTTGTCCTATATTGAACCGGACTTTTTGGCCCGCCAAGGCCTTTTCAATATTGACTATGTAAATACGCTGGTCAATGACCACATTACAGGAAAAAAAGACAGTACCTACAGTGTTTGGGCCTATTACTGTTTTCAAAAATGGTATAAAAACATCTATCAACAACTATAACAACCTCTTTAAACCCATTGTCATACATGTCCGCCAACAATCCCATAATTATTGAAAATCAAAAAGAAGGAGATGAAAACTGGGGGTTGACCCAACCTGCCATACATCGTGAGATTGAAGGATATGCTTCTAGAGCCAGTGTAACTTATGGAGAGTCCATTGCACTATTCGTTAGCACAAAATCTGAACAGTTTTCCCTAACAGTTTTCCGAATGGGGTGGTACAATGGCAAGGGCGCTAGGCAAGTTTTGGAACCGATAACGCTGAAAGGGAGTCATCAGGAAAAAATAATTGCCGATCCAGAAACCGGAATGGTAAAATGTGATTGGACAGCATCATATGCGCTAAACATTGAACAAGCATGGACCGCAGGTGTTTATTTGGTAAAGCTTGAAGAATTAAAGGAAAACAAGCAAAGCTATATCATTTTTGTTGTACGAAACGACGCTGAGCCAAATGATGTTTTGTTCCAATTGCCCGTAACCACCTACCAAGCCTATAATTTTTGGGGTGGTAAATCGCTATATGATTGGGGAAGTGGTTCTGATACGGAATGGGGAACCATTGATGGGGCAAGAGCAAGTAAAGTGTCCTTTGACCGTCCCTATATTGCCAGTAACAATCCCTCAGCAGCGTTTGGCATGGGTGCAGGGGAATTTTTGACCAATGTACAACCCGTTACCACCCATGGATACCCAATAAATAGTGCTGCTTGGGATTATAATATGGTACGATGGTTGGAAAGACAAGGTTATCATCTGGGCTATACTACAAGTTTGGATACACATGAAAGACCTGAGCAGTTACTTTCCACCAAAGTTTTTTTATCCCAAGGACATGATGAATATTGGTCTTACGAAATGCGGAAAAATGTGGAAAACGCTAGAAATCAAGGAACAAACCTTACTTTTTTCTCCTCCAATTCCATGTTCTGGCAAGTACGGTTTGAAAAAGATTCAGATCAAGAAGAACCAAGAACCATGGTCTGCTATAAAGATTCCGACATGGACCCCATAAAAGGGGAAAGAAGCACCCTAAATTACAGGGATATCAAGGAGCTTAAGGGTGAAGCTGAAATTATTGGGGTACAGTATATTGCCGACCCAGTGATTGGTGATATTAAAGTCTCCAATGCCCAACATTGGATCTTTGAGGGAACCGGTCTGAAAAATGGTGATACCCTAAAAGGCCTATTGGGATATGAAGTGGATTCTGTTTGTGGTGATTCCCCTTCGAACGTGGAAATTTTAGGCGCCACCCCAGCAAAAAAGATAGATGAGTACAACACCAAGTACATCCTCACCTATATGGGCGCCAAAATTGCTGGAATATTTAAATCCGTAGGTGAAAAATTAATAGGTGTCCGAATTGGAAACAAAGCCTTATTGGCCGTTATGCTAGTTTTAGGTGGATTTGGAAGTTTTGTTTTCATTAAGTTTATTGGTCTACCTTTCTTATTGGCCTTAATTGGGTTGGGCGCTCTGGTAATGATTCTTTGGTTTTTAAAGATTTACTATTCCAAAAATATTGTGTCCAACATGACCCTCTACAAGGCAGATAGCGGTGCCATGGTTTTTTCAACCGGTAGTATGCAGTGGTCTTGGGGACTTGATGATTTCAATGTGGGAACATTGCGTAAAAGTTATCGTTCCGAACAAGCGGAAAAAATAACTGCCAATATTTTGGATAAGTTTATCGGGAATTGAGTTTTGTGGAATGGCAGTGGCTTGGTTTCAATATAAGATTGACTTATTTGGCCAAGACCTGTTCTACTCTTCCACAGGTTAACATGGCATCACCAAAATAGGGATTTAAAATATTCTCTTGGTAGCTGACCCAGCTTCCTCCCTTAAAATTGTCAGCACAATCACAGTGCTGCACATATAACGTATTTGTGGAATTTGATATCGCTGGCAACAGAGCTATCAAAGATTCCGAAAGATACTTAAACTCATACCGCTGCTCAGTAATATCCTTGGCTCGTCCAATATTTTGTAAATGGGTCTTAATATGCGTAAAACCTTCCCCGTGGGAATTTTTCAAAATTGAATTGTCATTGGTAAAAAGCACCAACAAAGCTTTTGCCTTATCCTTGGCTTGGTTTGCATCAGTGGCCACCAAAGCATCCTTTAAATCGATATAGCCATCCATGAATGGCGCAAAATCCCCTTCAAGACCAATGGTCATGGGCATATCTTTGTTTTGATGTCCCTGATGGTCCATTGTCTTTTCAAGATTTTTTCCTTCAACATGCTCTAAAGACATCATGGATTTTTTTCCATTCAACTGGGCGGCTGCATCAACAGTGAATGTTCCTTCAGCCACTACAATGTCCCCATTTTTTAATCCATCCAAAACTTCATATTCTCCATTGGCCATGTGTCCCAATTCCACTTCGACCATTTCAAAAACAGGTTTTCCCTCCATGGGTTGTTTATAGACCACGGAGCGCTTACCTGTCCAGAGTACCGCAGATTTGGGTATTCGGATAACATCTTCCGCTAATTTTGCCGATACTGTGGCTTCTATAAAGGTTCCCGGTCTCAACTTTCCGCTTCGATTATCCAAGACAGCCCTTACAGAGACTGTTCTCTTTTCCTTGTCCATGACAGGTTCGATAAAATCTATTTTTGTTTTAATGGCCATGTTAGGGAGTCCTTTTGGACGTATTTCCAACTCTTGGCCTACTTCCAACAATTCCAATTGACTTTCGTAGCTGTCCAATACTGCCCAAACCGTTCGCAAATCCGATATCTTAAAAAGAGGGTCGCCTTGGGAATAGTATTTTCCTTCAGATGCCAAAACCTCCGTTACCGTACCCGTTACATCGGCATATAGAGGAAAATTCATCATTGGCTTACCGCTTTCCAAAACGGCATCAATCTGTGCATCGGTCATTTTCCATAGACCTAGTGTATTCCTGGCCGCGTTGAACAGTTTTTCATGTGTGCCCCTGTAGGAAGCAGATGTGATGAGCTTATCTTGGGCCAAATAGAGCTCTGGAGAATATATGACCCCGATTTCTTGGCCTTTCACTATTTTCTTACCTACATAATCTGGATACAATTTGTCTATTCTCCCATCAAAAAGTGTAGTTTGTATCGCATCGGTTTCCCTGTTGGTTGCAATAAGCCCCGACAATTGTATCGTAGCTTCTTGATGTTTTGGGGAACCCACCCTAACAGTTTGGATATTGGAAAGAGCCAGAGCACTTTCAGACATTTTAAATTGATTCATGGACATATCCGCCATCTCATTTTGGACAAAGACCAGGTCCATGGCACAAAGCGGACACTTTCCATTTTCCTTACCATCCACTTGTGGATGCATAGAGCACGTCCACACGCCACTTTTTTCAGCAACAAGGCTTTCCGTGGTTTTGCCTTGAGTGTCATTCTTGCTAAAAACAAGATAACCCAAAAGTAATCCCAAGGCCGTCAACAATGTATATGTGCCAATTCTCTTCAACATATTAAAGTTCGGTTTTTGCACTATTTAAAGTTACCTCTTTTTGCCAACAATATAGAACAGGTACGACGAAGAGCGTAATCAACGCCATGAACATACCCCCAAGCGCCGGAATGGCCATTGGAATCATAATATTGGCTCCCTTACCATCGGACGTCAACACAGGAAGTAGAGCCAAAATGGTTGTAGCCGTGGTCATTAAACATGGTTTAACGCGTCTTTTACCAGCCTCTATTACGGCACTTCTAATGGCATCCTTACTGTTCAAGGGCTTATCTTGAAATGATTGGTTTAAATAAGTGGCCATGACAACTCCATCATCTGTAGCTATCCCAAAAAGAGCTATAAAACCAACCCAAACGGCCACGCTCAGATTCACTGTTCCAACATTGAGCAGTTCCCTAATATTTACCGACCCCATCTGAATATCCAAAAACCAATTTTGACCATACAGCCACAACATGATAAATCCTCCTGCAAAAGCCACTGCCACTCCAGAAAAAACCATGAACGATATGGAAACCGACCTAAATTGTAGGTATAGTAAAACAAAAACGAGGAAAAGCACGGCAGGTATTACAAATTGCAATGTTTTTTGAGAATGGATATGGTTTTCATAGGTTCCGCTAAACACGTAGTGCACACCATCTGGAACAACAAGTTCTCCTTTATCCTCCAATTCTTGTAAGGTGGTTTTGGCCTCCTCAACAGCTGTAACTTCAGAGATGTCCCCTTTTTTATCGAAGATGACATAGCTCACCAAAAAACCATCCTCACTTTTTATACTCTGTGGCCCTCTTTGGTACTTTACTTGAACAAACTCCGTAAGAGGAATTGTGGACCCATTGGACAAAGTCATATAGACCGACGCCAAATCTTCCGGGGTTCCACGCAATTCTCTTGGGTAACGTACCCGTAGCGCATAGCGTTCCCTACCTTCTATACTATTGGAAAGTGTCTTTCCCCCAACTGCTACTTCCAAAGTCTGTTGTACATCTTCAATGGACAGTCCATATCTGGCTATTTTCTGCCGGTCAATATTAAAAAGAATATAGGGTTTCCCTGTAATCCTATCGGCAAAGACAGACTCGGGGATAATACCATCTACCGTCTTCAATTGTTTTTCCAACTCCAAGGCAAAGGCTTCCACATCCTTTAAGTTTTGTCCTTTGACCTTGATGCCCATTGGCGCCCTCATTCCTGTCTGAAGCATTACCAAACGGGTTTCTATGGGTTGGAGTTTAGGAGCGGAAGTTACTCCTGGTAGTTGGGTTGCTTTGGAAATTTCTTGCCAAATATCATCCACATTTTTAATATGCGGTCTCCAATTTCGGTAATACTCCCCTCCCCTGTCCAGTATTAAATCGTCTTGGGATACATCTTCACCTGAAGTTATATAATTTCCTTCCTTTGTTTTAAAGAGTCCTTCTTCATTTACCTCAAAACGCAAGGGAGTACCTTCTGCATCTAAAATATATTCGGGCTTATATGAAATTAAGTTTTCATACATGGATAACGGAGCGGGATCCAGTGGTGATTCCACTCGACCAGCTTTACCAACCACATTGCCCACTTCTGGTATTGCGGCTACGGCCATATCCAATTTTTTCAATACCTGTTGATTCTCTGAAACACCGGCATGCGGAAGCGAGGTAGGCATTAGAAGGAAATCGCCTTCTTCCAAACTAGGCATGAATTCTTTCCCCATATTCAGCATAATGCCCAATCCCAATATCACAAAAAACGATGGGATGGAAACACTGATCCATTTGTTCCGTAACACCCATTGCAACATATCCTCATACTTTGTGATAAAAAGCATTAACGGCAACAACACCAAACCAATGAGGAGTAAAACAAACAGGCCATTAAGTATCAGGTTATGTGAGAATCCCAACGGTCTCCAATACACTGCCAACATGGTTATAATGAATAATAACATCACACCATATGGAATGTACTTTTGGAACTCCTTATCTAAAATATTGTAGTGAACAAGTAGCTTCAACAGTCCGAACAATGCAATGAATGTCAACACAAGGTAAAATCCAGAAACTAGGGATATTGCCCCAAGAACCATCAATAAAATTGATAGGAAGGGAACATTTCGGCGTTCCTTTTTCTTGGTCATTATGATTGCAGCCACAGGGGGTAGGGCAAAAAGAGCCAAGCCAATGGCAGCGCACAACGCAACAGTTTTAGTAAAAGCCAAAGGAATAAACAACTTTCCCTCTGCCCCTGTTAAGGTAAAAACAGGTATGAAACTCACTATAGTGGTTAAGCCAGCCGTTAGTAGGGCTCCGGAAACTTCATTTGAAGCATTGAGAATCGTTGTTTGTACATTTTGTTCAGGGTTGGCCCTAAGATGTCTGGTAATATTCTCGGCAAGGACAATGCCCATATCCACCAAAGTTCCAATGGCAATGGCAATTCCTGATAATGCCACAACATTGGCTTCAACATTGACTATTTTCATAGCAATGAAAACACTAAGGACGGCCAAAGGTAATAATCCGGAAACCAAAAATGAGGCTTTTAGACTTCGCAGCATGACAATGACCACCAAAATCGCTATAATGATTTCAAAAAGAAGGGCATCGCCCAAGGTGTCCAGGGTTTCATGTATTAAGACGGATCTATCGTAAAAGGGTACAATGGTCAACTGGGATATGGTACCATCTTCCAATGTCTTTTTGGGCAATCCCTTGCTTATTTTATCAATTTGGGCAGTAAGGTTTTGAGTCACCTGCATGGGGTTTGCCCCATATTGTGCAGTAACCACTCCTCCTACAACTTCGGCCCCTTCTTTGTCTAAAATCCCTCTTCTTTCGGCAGGGCCCAAGGAAACTTTGGCTATGTCCTTGATCAAAACCGGGGTGAAATTTTTTACAGAGACACTTGTGTTTTCAATATCCTCTGTGGAAGTCACATACCCCAAGCCCCTGACAAAGTATTCTGTATGGTTGATTTCCAAGGTTTGGGCACCACTACTCTTGTTGCTCTTTTTGACAGCATCAACCACTTGGTTCAATGAGATGCCATATTGCCGCATAGCTTCTGGGTCAACATCGATATGGTATTCCTTTACAAAACCTCCTACGGAAGCTACTTCTGAAACCCCTGAGGTGGAAGCCAACGCATTTTTGATATAAAAGTCCTGTATGCTACGAAGTTCTTGCAAGTTCCATCCCCCAGTGACCTTTCCTTCGGGGCTTCGTCCTTCTAGTGTATACCAATAAATTTGTCCCAAAGCAGTGGCATCTGGCCCTAATTTTGGTTGTACCCCTTCCGGAAGCAGCTCTTTGGGCAAAGTGTTCAGTTTTTCTAGGATTCTCGTCCGGGACCAATAAAACTCTACATCGTCCTCAAAAATGATATATACGCTGGAAAATCCAAACATGGAAGTACTCCTGATGGATTTTACCCCGGGAATCCCCAAAAAACTAGATGTTAAGGGGTAACTGATCTGATCTTCAATATCCTGGGGAGATTGGCCATCCCAACGGGTAAAAACAATTTGTTGGTTTTCGCCAATATTTGGTATGGCATCAACACTGACAGGATTGCTGGGAAAAATATCTGTACCAAACTTAAATGGTGATGTAACCACTCCGAAGAAAATGATCAGTGCGATCCATACAAGAACAATGACCTTGTGCTTAATTAGGAAGTGGATACCCTTGTTCAACATTATATGAGGTTGGGTTTAAATCAAATTTGGGTGAAGTTAATCAACTTATTCCTGTTATTGCTAATCTCCATTAACCATAAAAACCATAAACGAATGTTTATGGTTTTTATGCAGTTGAGATTTGTTCTTTACATCTTGATTATTAAAAACTCTGACCTTCTGTTCTTTGAATGCTGCTCTTCGGTACAACGCACCCCATCCTTGCAATCGTTCACCAATTGTGTTTCGCCAAAGGCTTCATGTTCAATTCGCTCTTCCGAAATACCTTTGGAAACCACATAGTCCACTGTCCGCTCTGCCCTCCTTTCGGACAGCCATTGGTTATAGGTATGCGTTCCCCGAGAGTCTGTATGCGCTGTAATTCTTATGTTCAATGCAGGCTCACTCTCCATAATGGCCACAAGCTCATCCAACAGTTCCTTGTCCTTAGTGGTCAGGTAGGAAGAGTTCAATTTAAAGTATACATTGCCCAAATCATTGATTTTATTTTGAAGTGCTGCCCTTCTTGCATCCTCTGCCGCTTTTTTAGCTTTTTCGGCGGCGGCGAGTTCAGCAGCTTCTTTCTCTCTCTGTAAACGCTCAGCAAGCAAACGTGCTTCTTCCTCTGCCTTTGCAATGGAATCTTGCACTCGTTGCTGTTCTTTTTCCATCTCTTCCAACAAGGCCAATTTTTCCAGTCCCTTTCTGGAAAGCCCTTTTTCGACCTCAAATCTGTAAGCTACGCCCAAAGCATGCTGTATGTGGTTTGTTGCATTGTCAATGCTCATGGCCCACTTCCCTGTAGTGTTGAAGTCCAATCCCCAGTGATCGGAGAACCAGGTCCTAAAACCTAATGTAGCGTTGTAAGTTCCCCTACCCTGGTTATTTGCATCGGTGTATCCTGCACCAATCCCAATGTAAGGGTCAAAAAAACCAGTTTCTCCCAAAATCATGTTAAGATCATAACTTACCCTAAAATCCAATCCAAAGTAATCTACATCTTCAGGGTTAATGGCCCTATCGATGATTTTTCCTTCCTTGTATTTATTATAGCTTCCAATAGCCTCAAGTCCAAGCCCGTTCTTAAAATAACGGCCTACGCTTATTCTGGACGGGTATGGAACCATGTTCCAAGCATTCTCTATATCAAAAAGCCTACTAAACTCGTGGCCTGAGTCATCTACCATATTGGTTCCCAAAGAAACCAACCAATAGCTCTGTACAATACTGTCTTTCTTGGTCATTTGGATATCCTGTGCAGAGATGGTCAATGCGAAGAAGCATACCAATACCGCAAGGGCCGGTTTTGAAGTATTCATGATAATTGATTTGAGGTTATCGTTAACAAAGCTATGTTAACTATACAAAAAGGTGAATTTTGCACTTTCAAGTGCTTTAATTTTCGACAAGACGCAATAAAAAAGGAATCTTTCGTTATTTACCACCCAATCTTTTTAAAACTGATCTCTTTTGAAACAAGTGGCATTTTGTAGACATAAAAAGGATAGGAGATAACTTGACTGTTTTCGGTACTTTTCTTTATTGTTGAGAGTTCCACGGCGATTGAAAGTACATCATCCGTTTGTTCAATTTGTGATAACATTGGGTCCCTTTGCCCTTGAATCTCTCCCAAACAGACCACTAGAAGCATTTCCTTTGAAAAGTCGACTGTAGGTGCCGGAAGTCCTGGTTTTCGCGTCTTATTGATTTGTGCATAAAACTTGTTCAGGGATTTTTTGTCCTTTATGACACTTGTTTCATATTCCGAAATGCCACTATAACCATCTTGGGCAATCAAAATCAAATCTTCCATTTTTTCACCATACAAGGATTGGGCCTTACAGGAAAGTAAACATATCAACAATAAGGAAGACCAAAGGAACTTCATAAATCAAACTGTATTTTTAAAGCGGGAATTGTAGGCCTTTTCATAAATCTCCTCGTAAAGTGGCAGTATATTGACAATATCAAATTTGGAGGCCACATTGTAAGCATTTTGCTTGAACTTCTCCAAAGTTTTGGTATCCCCTAAAATTTGCAAGGCCTTGCTGGCCATGTCGTTCACATCTCCAACATCGGACAAAAAGCCGGACACCCCATCAATATTTACTTCGGGAATTCCACCAGTATTGCTAGAGACCACAGCAACCTTATTGATCATGGCTTCCAAGGCTGCCAAACCAAAGCTTTCTGTTTCCGAAGGCAACAAAAACAAATCTGAAAAGCACAGAATTCTGTCAATCTCCGTACTATTTCCCAAGAACAATACCTTTTCCTTTAAGCCAAGGTCATCACACATTTGTTCGGCCCTTTCCTTTTCAGGTCCTTCGCCTACCATGATCAGTTTTGCAGGCAGCTTTTTCTGAATACGGTCAAACACGCGAATCACATCTGGGATGCGTTTCACTTTTCTAAAATTACTGATATGTGTTATAATCCGCTCATTATCCTTGGCCATCAGCGAACGCTGGCAATCTTTATATTCCGTACTGTATTTTGATTTTTCAACGAAATTCGGGATAACTTCTATCTCCTTCTCAATATCAAAAATCTCTAAAGTACTTTTCTTCAAGGCTTCGGATACCGAAGTTACAACATCCGATTTATTGATACTGAAGGTAACCGCAGGCTTGTAAAACGGGTGTTTCCCCACTAGGGTAATATCTGTTCCGTGCAGGGTTGTGATCATAGGGATAAAAATCCCATACTCCTGAAGCATTTTTTTGGCCATGTACCCTGCATAAGCATGCGGAATGGCGTAATGCACATGCAAAAGCTCAATATCGTACATTTTAATAGTGTCCACCAATTTACTGGACAAGGCCAACTCGTACGGTTGGTAGTGGAACAGGGGATACTCCGGGACATGGACTTCATGAAAATGGATGTTATTCCCCAAAAGCCCCAAACGAACGGGCTGTTTGTAGGTAATAAAATGTACTTCGTGCCCTCTTTCTGCCAAGGCTATGCCTAATTCGGTGGCCACAACACCACTACCTCCAAAAGTGGGATAACAAACAATTGCAATTTTCATGAAAACAAAGCTACGGTAATATTTGTTTCTTAATTGATAATGGAATCATAAATAGCTTGTTGAATCCTGGTCCTAAGACCTGACTTAATCAACAAGGTATTGGTAGCCGATGGATAGGTCCGGTTAGATAAAAACACGTACACCAGCTCCGCATCGGGGTCTGCCCATGTGTAGGTTCCTGTAAACCCGCTATGGCCAAAACTCTTGTGTGATACACATCCACAAGTGGGTCCTTTTTCCTCTAGCTGTGGCTTATCAAACCCCACTCCTCTTCGTACATTTTTGTTACAGAAGTAACAGGTATTGAATTTTTTCACCGTCCTGTCGTTCAAAAAACGTACCCCTCCGTAATATCCTCCTTGTAAATACATTTGCATGATTTTGGCCACATCGCTGGCTGTACTGAACAATCCCGCATGTCCTCCTACTCCACCCTGCATGGCAGCTCCCATATCGTGTACATAACCTTGCAAGGTCTGATATCGGAAATAGTTATCTTCCTCTGAAGGCACAATATCCTCTTTAGAAAACTTGTGCAATGGGTTAAAGGCAGTGTGTTGCAAGCCCATAGGCGTAAATAGAAATTCATCTATCAGTTCATCAAGGGATTTGCCGTAAGTTTCCTCTATATACTTTTTAAAAACATAGTAGCCCACATCGCTATACCGGTACCTATTGGATTTTAGGCTTTGCCTACCTATTCTGTTGTAAATGGAATCTTTATAGGCATTGGAAAGGTACAAGTGGTCCGCAACTTGATAAGAAAACCCCTCAGCTGGTGATTCTCTATAAAACTCTTCGGAAGGTTGCCTATCCTTGGTCAAAGTATCCAAATAAAAAGCTATCCACGCTGGAAGCCTACCATAATGTGACAATGCCTTCAATACGGTAACATCTTTTAATTCCGTATCTCCATATTCGGGTATCATCTCCTGAAACGTATTGTTAAGGGCTATCTTCCCTTCTTCCTCCATTTTCATTATCAAGGGTAGAGTCGATAGTATCTTAGTCAGCGAAGCCAAATCGTAGATAGAGTTTACATCTACTTGTTGAGTAGAATCGTATGTGGGTTTCCCAAAACTCTTATTATAGACTACCTTACCCTTTCTAGCAACCAAGACCTGTGCTCCTGGAAACATAAGGGAATCCAACCCGGAATGGACCAGACTGTCCACTTCGGCAAGCCTTGTGGAACTTAATCCCACCCGCTCAGGAATACTGTATCCCAAACGTTTCAAGGATTCCATTTTTTGTCCTGTGTTTACCGGAAACTCAGGATGCGCTGATACTGGTAACTTACCATTGGCCCCAATTGCCCCAAAAATGACCTCTGCTGCCTTTTCTTGCGCTATCTTACTATTCTGATAAGCCATGACCACGCCATCAATCGCATCAAAATTCAACACATCCAACAACGCATACGGCCTCGCAAAAACTGTTAAAATGGTATTACTGGTGCGCAATCTGGATATTTCTTGAAGCCAAAACAGCTCGTTTTTGGAAAATTTATATCCTTTCCATGGGTTTTGGTTGCTTTTGTGAAATCCTATGATGACCAAGTTATAGTCCGCCAATTCCTTTCGATACCCTGCCAAATCTTTGGCGTTTATTGCTGTTACTTTAAAATATTGATTTAGCGCATCCAAAAAAGGTTCGCCTTCGGCATCGCCAAAATGGACATAGGCAATTTTCTTGTTCTCCAGTTTTTTGATGGGCATCAAGGAAAAGTTGTTCTTCACTACTGTTATGGCTCCCTCAATAGCCTCTTCATACAGCACATCGTTCTCTATATCGTTTAAATCTTCATAGAGATTTTCCAAGACAACGGGTTTATAGTTTGACAAGCCTGCTTTATACTTGGCCATCAATATCTTTTTTACGGAATGCGAAAGACGTTCCTCGGTAATGGTCCCTGCTCGATAGGCTTCCACTATCTTTTGCTTGGCAGCCATTACGTTCACGGGCATCAACAACATATCATTCCCAGCTAAAAATGCCTGTAATTCCACCTCGCCATCCGGGGCAAATTCAGAAACTGCCTTCATGTTCAATGCATCCGTGAAAACGAGTCCCTTGAACCCCATTTCCTTCTGAAGCAGGTCCAACACAATATTTTTAGAAAGTGACGAGGGAAAACCTTCTCTTTGCTCTACGCTTGGAACCGCCAAATGGGCAATCATCACAGAACTCAAACCACTATCAATGGCCCTACTGAAAGGATAGAGCTCAATGGAATCCAATTGCTTCCTGTCTGAAGCGATAATGGGTAACGACTTATGGGAGTCGGTTGCGGTATCGCCATGTCCCGGAAAGTGTTTTCCACAAGACAGAACACCTGCCTGTTCCATCCCCTTTGCAAAGGCCATTCCCTTTTGGGCTACATTCAAAGGGTCTTCTCCAAAGGAGCGGTTACCAATAATAGGGTTTTGTGGATTGTTATTGACATCTAAATCAGGGGCGAAATTAATATGTACTCCCAATCGTTTCGCATGCTTTCCAATTTGATACCCAACCTTTTCAACAATATCATTATCCTGTATGGCCCCCAAGGTCATGTTCCAAGGAAATGCATACGTGGAATCCAAACGCATGGCAAGCCCCCATTCCGCATCCAGCCCAATCATCAATGGAGTTTTGGATTGCGATTGGTACGTATTGGTTAACATGGCTTGTTTAACAGGACTGCCCGGTAAAAAAATAACCCCACCAATACCTTCTTCTTTGACCAACTTGGTAATCTTATCCGTAGAAGCTTTATCTTGATTTGAAGCAATGCTCACCATGAACAGTTGCCCAATCCGTTCTTCAAGAGACATCTGTCCATATTGGTTTTCCACCCAATTCATTTGGGCAATGGAATCTTTGGTGACCAAAGGATTGTTCTGACCGTTAAGGCACAAACAAAAGAATAAGAAAAGGGGAAAGTAGAGGTTTCTTCGCATAAATATCTTGTCTATGACATGAACTTATCGCAGATAAAAATATTGCATTTCATCGAAGAATGTACTGAAATTAAGATAATTTAAGACTTTTGTTACACAAATCGGGCATGCCAACTTTCACTGGCGGGGACTTCCCAGTTCTCCAAATATTCCAGTTTACTGGCTACCAAATTGTTAAAAACAATGGTGTTTTTTGATACCGCCTTCTCTTTGGCCATTCTTTTAAAATCCTTCAACGGTTTATATGCGATATAATCTCCTTGCTTAAAGGAAACATTCATCCTGTCCAACAATGTCACATCGTATTTTTGCTCCAAAGTTTGGATAAAATGTACCGAAGCATCTATGGAACAACCTGAAGCACTGGCATTCGACTGATCTAATCCTACAATGATAAATCTCTTGTATTTTATCTCAAATCCGGCATGCAAATCACTTCCATGAGCTGTCCATTGCTGTAGAAAATTGGATAATGCTTCCTCAATTTCTTCCTGTTCCGCATCGGTAAAGCTTCTATTGGATTGATAAATCCATATTCTTGAATGACCCGGAAGGTCTTTAAATTCTGTCAACATAACTAAATGGAGTTTGCTAAAAGCTCGGCCACATCCATGACCGAAACACTATCTTCTTTCTCATGGGCTTTAATCCCATCCGTCATCATGGTATTGCAATAAGGGCATCCTGTTGCGATAATATTGGGTTGGGTCTCCAAAGCATCTTTCGTTCGTAAAACATTAATGTCCATATCTCCCTTTTCTGGTTCTTTGAACATTTGTGCCCCTCCAGCACCGCAGCACAAAGCCCTACTCTTGTGCCGTTTCATTTCTACCAATTCGGCATTGGTTTTGGAGAGCACGTCCCTGGGAGCTTCAAAAACTGAATTGGCACGACCAAGGTAACAGGGGTCATGGAAGGTTATGCGTTTTCCTTTGTACTTCTCGCCTTCTATTGTTAAACGCCCAGAATCCAACAATTCCTTTAGAAATTGGGTATGGTGCACTACCTCGTATTTTCCACCAAGGCCCGGATATTCATTCTTTAGGGTATTGAAAGAATGCGGGTCGCAGGTTACAATTCGCTTTATTTCGTAGCCATTCAACAATTGAATGTTCATCATGGCCTGCATTTGGAATAAAAACTCGTTTCCAGCTCTCTTGGCCACATCTCCAGTAGAACTTTCCTCTGATCCCAAGACAGCAAAATCCACCTTAGCTTTGTTCAGCAACTTTACAAAGGCCCGGGTTATCTTTTTGGCACGATCATCATAACTGCCAGCAGAGCCCACCCAGAACAATATTTCCGGCTGCTTTCCTTCCGCCATAAATTGCTGCATGGTCTTTACTGTCAATTGCTCGCTCATAGTCCTAAAATTATTCGTTCACCCAATTTAAACGATCCATTTGGTTGTACGGCCAAGGGGCTCCATTGTTTTCTATATTGGACATCATTACGTTCAATTCAGATGGTGCGGCAGATTGTTCCATTACCAAGAACCGCCTCATCTCCATAATAATGGACAAAGGGTCTATACTCACTGGGCAAGCCTGAACACAAGCATTACACGTAGTACATGCCCATAACTCTTCCCTGCTGATATAATCATCCAAGAGTTGTTTCCCATCCGAAACAAACGTTCCCTTGTTGGCATCCATTACCTTTCCTACTTCTTCCAAGCGATCTCGGGTATCCATCATAATCTTCCTTGGAGATAGTTTTTTCCCAGTCTGATTGGCCGGACACTCCGAGGTACACCTTCCACATTCGGTACAGGTATAGGCATTGAGCAATTGCACCCAATTTAAATCCATTACGTCCGATGCCCCGAATTTCTCAGGTACTGGAGCATCAGCAGGTGGTGCTGCAAAAGGGTCTGCCGATGGATCCATCATCAATTTTACTTCATTGGTGACAGACTCCAAGTTATTGAATTCCCCTTGGGGTTTGACCTTCCCATAGTATGTGTTGGGAAACGCTAAAAGGATATGCAAATGTTTTGAATAATAGAGGTAGTTCAAAAAAGTTAAAATACCCAAAATATGCAGCCACCATGCGGTACGCTCTATAATAACCAAAGTGGAAATGGACAATCCATCCATTAGGGGTAATAAAAATTGACTGACCGGAAAGGCTCCTGCTTGGGTATAATGTTCTGCTCCCGATTGTTGTAATTGAAAATCGGCAGCATTCATGGTCAAGAAAAGTACCATCAACACAAATTCTATGTATAGAATCATGTTTCCGTCTTTCTTGGGCCATCCTTTCATTTCTGGTTTGATGAACCGTTTCAATCTGATGATGTTTCTTCGAATCCAAAAAATCGTTACGGCCACAATGACCAAAAGTGCTAAAACCTCAAATGAACCGATAAGAAAATCGTATAGGCCTCCTAAAGGAGAAAACAGTCTGTGAGTACCCAAAATACCATCTAGGATGATTTCGAGCACTTCAATGTTAATGATAATGAACCCCACATAGACAATGATGTGCATAAGCCCAGCAACTGGGCGAACAACCATTTTACTCTGTCCCAATGCAATCCTAACCATATTCCTCCATCGTTGTGGCTTATGGTCACTTACATCAACATCTTTCCCCAATTTGATGTTTCTAGCGAGCTTTTTAACATTCTTGACAAAAAAACCGATACCCCCTATCAGGGCTATTAGAAAAAGAATGTTGGGAAGGTATTGCATATCTTAATTTTGGTCCTGTTCGGCAGGGTCTTTTTCCGGTAGGGTGTACTCTTTCTGTTTTTTACCGAATACGGATACGTTTACATATCGTTTTGGGTTGAGCCTAAAGTCCTGAAGCAGTAAATCCAGTTCTCGCGAAGCTTCCGCAAGATTATTGTACAACTTATCATCGTGGGCAAGCTTGCCCAAAGACCCTTCCCCTTTTTCAATTTTTTCAAGAACTGTATTCAGACGGTCAACCGTAACCTGAAAATTGGAGACAGTTTGCGCCAATCCGGCATTGGCCAATGAATCGGACAATTTTGAGAAATTTGTAGTGATGTTGTCCACATTCTTCAATGAACTATCCAATTGCTCCTTGTTGTTTTCCAACAGGCCATTGAGTTTATCTGCACTGCCCTTAAAAGAATTTACCATTTCATGAAGGGCAACTATGGTTTGTTTAAGTTCCCTTTTTGTAGGATCGTCCAAAATCTGGTTCACGTTCATCAAAAGTGAATCGGCATTGGAAACAGCCCCTTCAACCTTCATCTGTAACGGAGTAAGTTTTTGCTGCACCAATTCCGTAATCCCTGGTTTAATGTTAGATGTAAGGGTGTCTCCGGATTTTGCACGCGGGGCGTCATCAAAAACAGGGTTTATCTGGATTCCTTTCCCCCCTATAATTCCAGTGTCATAAAGTTCTGCAACACTATTTTCGGAGAATTCAAATTCGTTGCTGACGGTAAAAGTGACCACCAATTTCCCTGAACTGTCCTTAAATTTAATATTGTTTACGTTGCCCACGTTCAACCCGTTGATAGATACTTGGGTTCCGGCTTGCAGTCCTCCCACATTGTCATAGACAGCATGAAAAGTCTTGTTGTTTTCAAAAAGGGAGGCGGATTTTAGGTAACTCAACCCAAAAATAAAGGCTAAAATCCCAGCTAACACAATAACCCCAGTTTTGATTTCCCTGGATAGTTTCAAAAGATTCGGTTTATGGTTTTAAACAAAATTAGGAATATTTTTGACAAGGCTATCATTGTGTGGACAACCTAATTTACCGCTTGCGAAATGGGCACGCGTTTTCCGTTTTTATAGGCTACAATATACGATGTGGTATACCCCTTGGCATCTGCATTGGCCTTAAGCCTTTTGGCCTCTTCCAAAGTTGGGGCGTTACCATACATATATCTGTACAAATTTTTAAAAGGCTCTCTGGATAATTGGTCCAATCCATTAAAATTTTGTCCATTTAGTGGAATGCTCTTGGCGCTCGCCAAAAGCTGTACTTTAAAAACCACATCTGATTTACTTGCTGCCGATGGGATAACATCTTCTTTTTCTTCTTTAGTTACCGGCCGCTCAACTGTTTGTGGTTTGTTCTCTTTGATTTCTTCTGTTTTCGTAGGAGCTATATCTTTTTTTTCTTCAGGAATATCCACTGCAACTTCTGTATCTTCAATCTCTAGACTGGTATTGGGTTCCACACCACTGACAATGTCCGATTTATAGGCCAAAACTGCATCCGCAATTGCCTTTCCCATTTCAGCCTGCCCTTTTGATGAATTTAGGTAAGTTCCTTCATTTTTATTGGTTAAAAAGCCTGTTTCTACCAAAACACTGGGCATAAAAGTTTGATGTAGCACTATAAACCCTGCTTGCTTTACTTTTCTATCTTTTCTTTTGAGTTGTTTGGTGAAATTATCTTGAAGCCTTTTTCCAAGCATAATGCTCTGGTCTAAAAATTCTTCCTGCATAATGGTAAGGCCAATGACAGACTCTGGAGAATTGATATCGTACTCCGCATAACGTTGTTCGTAATCGTCCTCTAAGTAAATTACCGAGTTTTCCTTTTTGGCCACTTCAAAATTTTGTCGGTTGGCATGCAGTCCCAAAACAAAAGTACCGGCCCCATGAGCGTCCGAATTATGGGAATCACAATGTACGGATACAAAGAGGTCCGCATTGGCTTGATTGGCTATTTCCCCTCTTTTAAATAAGTCAACAAAAGTGTCGTCCTTTCTAGTATAAACGACTTTGACATCCGGATGCTTGCCTAATTCCTCACCTGCCTTCAGCACAATTTTTAGCGCAATATCCTTTTCCAAATACCCATTTCCAAGGTTCCCCGGGTCATGCCCTCCATGTCCTGCATCCAAAACAACAACAAATTTATCCTTGGGAGGGAATTCGGTATTATTTTTGGTGAAGGACGTTAAAGTGAGTACTGATAGGAAAAAAACCAAAAATGTTGACCTGCTTTTATTCATAAGAACCGAGTAATTATAGTGTTCCTTATTGGTTAAAAATATCGTAATCCGCCATAATCAGAACAAAAAATATATGTAAGTTTGAGCCCAAAAACTGAGCCAAACCAGCACAAAAATAGGATTTATCACGTTGCAATCAAATAAACATCTTTTAGTTTTCCTATTTGTTCTTCTTTGTGGCACAGCATCCTTAGTGGCTCAGGAAGACCCTATTATGCCTTTGCCCATAAAAGCCATACAGGATAGCATAACAGCTCCCTTGATGCCGGCTAATTTCCTAAAAGGTCCCAATGAGGTTGATTCTGTTGAGGTGGATTCCGCAGCCCAAAAACAGCCTTTATTGTTGGATAAAATCAAATACAAGGCCAAGGACTACGTAAAACTCAGCCAGAAAGATAACAAAATTTATTTGTACGACGAGGCAGAAATCTATTATCAAGATACCGAACTCAAAGCTGGTGTTATTGTAATGGATTATGTGAAAAATGAGGTTTATGCCGGTCGAATGAGGGATTCCACAGGTACTTTTTCGCAAATTCCTTATTTTAAACAAGGGGACAATGAGGTACGCCCTGACTCCATCCGTTTTAATTTTGATACCCAAAAAGCGTTGATCTGGAATTCCAGAACGGAACAACAAGCTGGACTTGGGCAATTGGGCAGCGATGCCATGAAGGTATATGCTGAGGTCACCAAAAAGGAAAACGACTCCGTGTACTTTCTAAGTGAGGCTAAATTGACTACCTCAAAGGACACTATAGATCCAGATTATTATATCCGTGTTCGCAAGGCCAAGTTTGTGCCCAAGAAAAAAATCATTGCTGGCTATAGCAATATGTATATTGTGGATGTTCCCACCCCCATTGCTTTGCCATTTGCGTATTTTCCTTTGACCACGGGGCGAGTGGCCGGATTGCTCTTCCCTACTTTTGGTAATGATCCCCAAAGGGGATATTTCCTTCAGAATGGAGGGTATTATCTACCCATAAGCGAATATGTAGACCTTAGTGTTACCGGAGATTTCTATACCAATGGCAGCTATGGGTTTAGAGGGCAGTCCATATACGCAAAACGTTACAATTTTAAGGGAAACATCAATTTTAGCTATGAGAACCTTATCCGAAGTCAAAAGGGGTTCGACGATTATAGCCGTACCAGTAATTACAATATTAGGATAACGCATACACAGGATCCCAAGGCAAGTCCCTATTCACGATTTTCAGCTTCTGTGAATCTGGGAAGTAGTCAATACTATACCAACTCCCTGAACCAAGTAAACCGAAACAACTCCCAAACGAACACTTTTGCTTCGTCCATAAGCTATTCCAAAACATTTCCGGCCTATCCGTCCGTGAATACTAGCTTAACTTTGACACATACCCAAAATACGCGATCTGAAGAGAGAACCATAAATATGTCGTTGCCAACGTTCCAAGCCAGTATGGAGCGTATTTTCCCATTTGCCAAACGCGATGGAATAAAAAAAGGCATCCTGCAGAATATCAACTTTCAGTATGATGTGAACGCCCAAAACAGTATAACTACCAATGAGGAAGACTTTTTTACGAGCAAAATGTTCGATGATGCCAAAATTGGGGCGAGGCACCGTATTCCTATTGGGACCAACTTCAAGGTCGCCAAATATTTGAGTGTTAGCTTAAATGGAAGTTATGAGGATGTATGGACACTCGAGACCATCCGCCGCAGATATGTTGAAGAGGAAGAAAGGGTTGTAACAGATACAATTGCCGGGTTTGACCGATTTAACCGTTATAATCTAGGAGCGAGCATTGGTACCGTGGTATATGGTACCTTTAATTTTGGAGAGGACAAAAAAATCCAAGCTATCCGCCATGTTATGAGACCTTCCATTGGATATAGCTATACGCCTTCCTTTGAACAATTTTATGAAAGCTATATAGATGGCGATGGTGATGAAGTACAGTATACCCCATATGAAACAAGTATCTATGGAAGGCCATCGTTAAGCAAGGGAAGCTCCCTTAACTTCTCATTACAGAATACTTTGGAGGCCAAGGTCAGGGACAAGGACTCAACGGCCACTGAACCTAGAAAAGTGAGCATCCTTAGCAACCTTACCCTATCAACCAGTTATAATTTTGAAGCCGATTCGTTAAAGTTGAGCCCTTTCAACTTATCCGGTTCCACCGAAATCATTAAAAAAGTCCCTATTAACTTTGCCGCTACTTTTGATCCTTACGCCATAGACAACAATGGTAGAAGAATAAATACCCTGAACATAAAAAATGGGGGTGGTTTGGCACGATTGACGTCAGCGCGTATAAATACCGGTTTTTCCTTGAACAGTGAAATGTTCAAGAAAGGAGCCAAAGACAAAAAAGAAGAGGATGACCAACGGGAGCAACCAGATTATGGTGCCAACCCGTTTGAACTTCAGGGCGCCCGTGATGGGGAACCGCATTTTAAAAAGGATGATGCCGGCACTGACGAAGTGGACAGTCCAACCTACAGAACGGACATTCCGTGGGATGTTAGACTTACCTACGTGGCCACATACAACAATAGAAACAGGGAGAAAGAGATTACCAACCATTCCCTAATGTTCTCCGGGAACGTGCAGCTAACCCCCAAATGGGAAGTTGGTTTCAACTCTGGTTATGACCTAAAGAACAAAGGTTTTGCAGATACACGGTTCAACTTTAAAAGGGATCTAAGCAGTTTTAGGCTCAGTTTCGATTGGACGCCTTTTGGTAGATATGAGCGATGGTATTTCTTTATTGGTATAAAGAGTTCCATCCTTAGTGACCTGAAATGGGAAAATAGAAGTCAGCCTTTTAGCAGAAGATAATTTTAAATATCTTCAACCCTATAACAGAATCAAAACCGTCCATCATGAAGAAAATCATAAATACTCCAAAAGCCCCTGCACCCATCGGACCATACAATCAAGCTGTACTGATTAAGGATACGCTATATATTTCGGGGCAAATCCCAATTGATCCCGCTACGGGAAAGTTGGTGGAGGGAGATATTAAAAAGGAAACCAAACAGTCCATGGAAAACCTAAAAGCCATCTTGGACGAAGCTGGGTTGACTTTTGAACATGTGGTAAAAACCTCAATTTTCATTAAGGACATGCATCAATTTTCTGAAATAAACGAAGTGTACGGTACTTACTTTGATGCTGCAACGGCACCAGCAAGGGAAACTGTTGAAGTGGCCAACCTCCCCAAGTTTGTAAATGTTGAAATTTCGATGATTGCCGTTAAATAGTTTGCTGGTGAAACTCTACCAAGCCTTCTATGGGCCTTCTTCGTATAACCCCAAGAATAAGATCGTTCCTTTCCAAACAAGCTTTTAGCTCGTCTTGAAGGAAGTGGGCAATACTGCCCACAAAGCTAATGGGAACCTTGGTGGCCAATTCAAACTGCATAATGTAGTTGTTCACAAATTGCTGCAATCCTTTCTCTATGACCCCTTTGCAATAAGGGTGTTCTTTATTTTCGATAATGAAACGGGCAAAAGTGGCCAGATAGGTGTTTGGGTTCGGCTGCTTGTACAAGTTTTCTTTGATCACATCTGCTTCAAGGTTATACTCTTTGGCAAACTTGATTCCCAAATCCTGTGGCATTTTATGAAAATAGTAATCCCTTAAAAGTTTTCTTCCGAAGAAATTACCACTTCCATCATCCATTAAAATGTAGCCCAATGAGGTTACTTTTTGCATTAATTGGTGACCATCATAATAACTACAATTGGAGCCTGTTCCCAAAATACAGACAATCCCCTGACGTCCTATATTGGTAGTTGCATATATAGCTGCGTAGGTATCTTCCCTAACTTCTGCCTTTGCATTGGGGAAAAAGTCTTTGAAAATTTCCTTTAGGAAATTTTTCATGCGGTCTGTACCGCAACCTGCTCCGTAAAAATATAACTGACGTACTGTTTCCCTGTTCTTGGAAAGCTCAAAATTGTTGGCCAATCTATCCTCAATCACCTCTCGCGTAAGCACTTCTGGACTTAATCCCAGTGTTTGGGTAAGGAACAATTGTTTCCCTTTTTCATCCAATGCAATCCAATCGGATTTAGTGGCTCCACTATCCACAATCAAAATCATATACGTCGAAGTTTTTTGGTTGAATCCAAAAGAGGGCATCCACCCTCTTTTGGACCTATATGCAAGATACTAAATTAAAGGCTCGCGGCGTATTCGGCCAAGTCTACCAATTTATGGGAATATCCGGTCTCATTATCATACCATGATACCACTTTGAAAAACTTGGAATTTAGTTCAATCCCAGCTTCTGCATCAAAGATGCTCGTTCTGGTGTCGCCCACAAAATCTTGGGAAACCACAGCTTCATCCGTATAGCCCAAAACACCGGCCAATTCACCATCGGCCGCTTTTTTGAATGCCTTTTTGATTTCCTCATAGGAGGTTTCTTTTTCCAAACGAACCGTTAAATCCACAACGGATACATCGGCAGTAGGCACTCTAAAGGCCATACCGGTAAGTTTTCCCTCCAAAGAAGGAATAACCTTGGTTACCGCTTTGGCGGCTCCAGTAGCGGCAGGAATAATGTTCAAGAGAGCACTTCTTCCTCCTCTATAATCTTTTCTAGATGGTCCATCTACGGTCATCTGTGTAGCTGTAGTAGCGTGAACCGTGGTCATTAACCCTTCCTCAATTCCAAACTCATCATCAAGTACCTTGGCCAAAGGAGCCAAACAGTTGGTGGTACAAGAAGCGTTGGATATAATGGTATCCGAAGCTTTAACATCTTGATGGTTAACTCCCATTACAAACATAGGAGCGTCTTTTGATGGTGCAGAAATAACAACTTTCTTGGCACCTCCGTCAATGTGATATTGAGCGGTTTCCAAAGTGGTGAAGATACCTGTACATTCAGCTACAACATCAGCACCAACCTCATCCCATTTTAAATTCTTGGGGTCGCGCTCAGCAGTGATTCTAATGGTTTTTCCGTCTACAATAAGATTTCCATCTTTAATTTCGATAGTTCCATCGAATCTACCGTGAACCGAGTCATACTCCAACAAATAGGCCAGGTGTTCCACATCCAGCAAGTCGTTGATCGCAACTACGTCCACATTGTCCCTTTTTACGGTTGCACGAAACACCAACCTTCCAATTCTACCGAATCCGTTGATTCCTATTTTCAATTTTGACATTTTCTCTCCTTTTTGTTTTTAAATTATGTTGTCATTATATCTGAAACTCTAATGAGTTCTTGGTCTATTTCTGTATGCGCCTTGATTGCTTCGGCAATTGGGGTAAGCACCAATTTGGTGTCTTTTATCCCTACCATGAAGTTGGATTTGCCTTCTAACAGACTTTCCACTGCCTTTACCCCCATTCTACTGGCCAAGACACGATCAAAACATGTTGGATTACCTCCTCTTTGCATATGTCCCAAAACAGATACCCTTACATCGTAGATGGGTAAATGCTCTTCTACATATTCTTTAAGCTCGAAAACGTTCTTCCCTATTTTATCACCTTCAGCGACAATAACTATACTGGAGGATTTTCCGGATTTTTTACTTCGCTTAAGGGACTCCACCAAACGCTCAAGGCCTAAATTCAACTCTGGGATCAAAATCTCTTCTGCACCAGCACCAACTCCCGCATTTAGGGCGATATGGCCCACATCCCTTCCCATTACCTCTACAAAGAACAAACGGTTATGGGAACTGGCCGTATCCCGTATTTTATCAACCGCCTCAACTACTGTATTGATGGCTGTATCAAAACCAATGGTATAGGAAGATCCTAAAATATCATTGTCTATGGTACCTGGAATTCCCATCACGGGAAAACCAAATTCCTCATTAAAAAGCATGGCTCCGTTAAAACTGCCATTACCCCCAATAACCACAAAGGCATCTATGCCTTCTTTTACCAATTGGTCGTATGCCTTTTGCCTTCCTTGCTTTGTTCTAAACTCTTCACAACGGGCAGATTTTAGGATGGTCCCGCCTTTATTTATAATATTGTTCACACTACGGGCATCCAAGGCCTTAAAATCACCCTCGATCATACCTTGATACCCTCGGTAAATACCTATACATTCAATTTTGAGATACGCACATGTACGGACAACAGAACGAATTGCCGCATTCATCCCAGGAGCGTCTCCCCCAGAGGTAAAAACCCCTATTTTCTTAATTTCAGAAGCCATTCAAATTTTTAAAGGGTCAAAACTAGGAAACTTTATTTAAAATATGGATGCCTTAATAATTTATTTACTTCCATCCATTTTTTCAAACGTTTTCGTAAAGAATTAATCGAATTGCGTGAAAAAATACAAGGCTATTTTCTGCCTTTTGAGGGAGAATCTTTCTTGGGTAAAAAGCGGATCAAACTATCTTGGCCCATGACTTCTTGAGTCTCTATTTGCCTTGGACGTTCCGGTTCTTTTTCTTTCTTTTTGAAGACTCTCTGCATCAACTCCTTAAAACTATTGAAATCTACTTGATACGATAGTCCCACACCTTGGGTGTATCCTTGCCTTTCGGCCAAAAATCTTTGTATCTGATTTTCCCGATTAAAAATCTTGGCACTCAAGGTCCCTTGCTCGTTCAAGAGTACCTGCACCTCCACATCTCCGGCAACAACGGTCTCTGAAACTCCACCAACGGGCACCCCTACTCTTCCGTTCACCAGAATTTTATCTGAAATCTGTGTGGAAACTGTAACCCCAATCCTGTTTTCGGTCCGAGTACTGGCCTCAGGGTCCAATAGACCTTGCTCGTAAGACACGCCCAAATTGAACTTGTCATTCTCTCCTCCCAAAATTTGATTCAACAGCCCTGAAGCAGTTTGGATCAGGTTCCCTGTCACGGCTTGTTGATTAATCCCTGATTGCGAATCCACAAAAGTACCTTGGGCCAAGAGAAAAAATGCATTTCGCTCCTTTACGGTTGGATCTTGCAGCCTATACTGTAGTTCAGACTGTACTACCGAGCTTGTGCCCGGAAAATCAATATCAAAATTAATGTTTGGACTTTCCAGCTCTCCATCCAAACGAACAATTACCTCTGTTGGGATCCTTCCTGAAAAACCTGAGTTATCCAAAAGCGGAGCGGGGTTGGCATTAAGGGAATAGACGGCTTCTAAGTTTAATTGTGCTGCCAAGGGGTCTCGCTCCCAAAGAATGGTCCCTCCCGGTCGTACCTTAAATTTTTTATCGATGACTCCTCCGTATTTAAAGTTATACTCTCCGGTTACCGCTACGAATTCCCCATACATGTTAAACTTTCCGTTGGTATTGATCTCTATCAACAAAATTCCTTCCCCCGTACCTTTTAATGAGCTTCCCGTGCCCCTGTCCACCACTATCTCTACCTCGGCTTCTGGTGTTACGGCCAAGTCAAAAGCCATTTCCAAACCTTGATATTCCTGTAGCACCCGCTCTTCTTCGAAAGAATTAGATCCTCCTTTTTCTATGAAATTGATAAACGAATAGTCTCCCACACTGGTTACATCGCTCAATGGAATCTTGAGGGACGTCCCCCTGGCCGTTGTGGCATCCACGGCAATGGTGAGGGCATCGGTTGAACCATAAATGCTTCCCGTACCATTGATGAACCCTTGTCCGTAGTAGAGCGACTCCTCATCAAAATCAGTGTTCAGGATCATAAACCTGTTGTTCTTGGTGTCCACATCCAACCCAAGGTACCAATCCGAAAAACCGGTATGGCTAATGGTCCCATCCAGAGTTGCTTTGGTCCCCTCCGCCACATCGGAAAGTCCTACGTTTTCAAAATAAAAGGTCTGATCAAAAAGACGGACGCGGGAATAGGGTGCAAAATTATAATCCACATTAAGGTATGGAATCCCAAGGCCCGCATTGACCAAGCTTAAAGATCCATTGATTGAAGGATTGTATAAATCGCCCGTAATCTTGGCACTACCGATTATACTCCCTCTTATGTTGGAAATAACCCCATCACCCAATGGGCTAAAGGGTTCTAAACTAAAATCGGTGAAATTGGCGGCAAGATCTAATTGCTGTTGATTGTTAATATTGGTCACCTTGCCATTGATACTCATTTTCTCCTTGCCGTTATCGTTCAACCATGTGCTTACCCCAAACTGGGTAAGGTTATTGTTCCCAAAAATGCCTACTTCCAAATCTCCCAAACGGATATCGTTGACACTAAAATCTTTTATGTTGAGACTGGACGTTGGCAAATATTTACCGTCTTTCTGTAAAATATTGAGGAACCCATCCACTGCGCCATTTAACTTAAGACTATCAATAGCCGGTGTGATCTTGTTCAAGGATACGATCTTAAACTGAAGGTCAAGGTCTTTGTATGTGGAATCTGCAAGCTCACCACGCAGTCTGATCTGTTCTTGGCTATTGTTGTCCATGACAACGTCCTCTATAATTATGCTGTCCAAGGTTTTGTTGATGATGACCTTGTTCTTGCTGTTACCGTCCTTGTTTAACACCCACTTATTTCCCTTAAAACTAATATCAGACTTTTTAAGTCCAATTACAGACCTGTTGTTTTCATTAAAGGTGTGATAGAAATTCAGATTATAGCTGTCATTGTACTCGCTGCCTCCTTTAAATTCGGTTCTAAAGAAAAGCGTATCCTTTAGTGTGGTGTTGATAAGGCTAAAGTCTTTGATATCATAATAAACCGTTGACATATCCTCTACAGAAACAAAGGTGTTGAAGAGCGGGTTTTTATTGTCTACCTTGAGTTCAACATTATCGAACTTATTTTCAAAGGCCTCTATGCTGGGCGATTTAAACGTGAGCTTAAAATCCCCTTCATCCGCAATGATGCTTCCCCGCATGAAAGTATTGGGTCCAAAAACCAGATCGGGGAAGAAAACATCGACAATCTTATTGTAAATCTTAAAATTGAAATCCAGATGCTGGCCTTCGGAAATTTCAAAGGGTTTATAATTGGTATATATGCTTCCTACGGAGTTTTGGACCAATTGACCTACCTCATTGACCTTGAATTTCCCCTTAACATAACCCGTAATAATATCTGGTGAATTGATCTCTATGGTTCGAACCGTATCTCGGTCAAACGATGAAAAGACGGCAAAATCCTCAAAATAATAGGTGGTATTTATATTTTGATAGGTGGTGTTGGAAAAACGCATTTGACCCACCATATCATCCAAGGTCCTTCCTTCAATATCCATATTCACATGACCTTTGAATATGGAAATGCTGTCATCAATAAAATTGAGTTCCTTAAGATCGGCGTAGTCCACGGCAGCAATAAAGTTGAATTTGTTCTCCGTACCGCCAAAATCTGCCAAACCTTTAAAATCGAATCGGAAATTTTCATCATTGCAAAGCAAAGTACCATCAAACAGTTGTTCCTTTAAAATCCCGGAAACCTTTATGTTGTTGTATTCGTAATTGTTGTACTCAAGTTTGTATACTTCGCCAATGACTTCCGTGTTCAAGTACTCGGCAATAAACCCATTTCCTTCAACATTTACATCCATTGATGTATGGCCGAGCTTATTATTGTCCACAAAATCACCCAAATCAAAATCTATGAGCGAAATAAACCCAATATAAGAAGCATTGTCTATGGTCTGGATGTTGGTCATTTGTAAATCCACATAACTGTCCCCAAGAGCCGTATTGAGATTTACCCTTGCATCCAAGGATGTTTCAGTGACCTCTGCATCTCCACGAACCGTGAACTGCCCCAGTTTTTGTACTGAAGCTGGTATGTTCTTACCCAAAATATTAGGCAGGATGGCCCTTAGCTGATAATAGCTGGAAGTAAGATTGTCCAAATCGGCCTTCATAACAAATGGAGCCTCCTCACTAAAAATATTGCTAAACACAAAATCTCCATGAATACCTGTGTTCTCCATATGCACATACAGGTCATTCACCTCAAGTTGATTGAGTACCCCTCCCATTTGCCCTGAAAGTGTAACCACCCTGTCCTTACCAAATTCGTTATAAAATGCATTGACATCATTGAGGGCCACACTGGATTCATCAAATTGGGCTTCAATGTTCACCTTATCCAAAAATTCGGAAAAGTCTTCCCTGTCATAATTAAAGACAAGATTTCCCTTGATCTCGGATTCCTCCGTATCGATAAGAAGGGAGTCAAACCGCATCTGCTCCTTGGTATAGGTGAAATCTGTTACGAGTTTCTTAAGTCTGATTCCTCTTTTTGCCAATGTGGACAAGTCCTCTATTCTAAGGGTTACCTTGGGGCCCAAAATCTGGAAATCGCGCACCAACACTTTCAACTCTGAAAAATTCAGGGTTTCTTCCGATTCAAGGTTCTCGTCAATCAATCGAAACCTACCGCTATTTATTTGGATTTCATCGGATGACATAAAAAAGGGCGGTGTTCCTGGCGGTCTAGGTTTACCATCGTCCAATTTCGCTACAAAAACATCTAGATTGGTATCCTTTTCCCCTTCATAGGTCTTTAGGTCAAAAATGATTCCATCCACTTCCATATCCCCAAACTCCAACGTGCCATTGGCCATGTTGCGGATATTCAATATGGAAGTATTCAACTTATGGATATAAGCCAAGGTGTCTTTTTTGTAGTCTTCAATATAGATTCCCTTGATACCTGCGTTGAGCGTAAAAAGTGACAAGCTAACCCGGTCAATCTGAATATTAGTCCCAAACTCTGTATTTATGGAATCTGTGGCATACTTTGCAATCTTTGTCTGCACCATGGGCATGGACAAAATAAGCGAGCCCAAGACCAATAAAAGCACCAAGGCCAACAGGGATCGTATTACTATTTTGCGAAGTTTTTTGATAGGGCTTTATGTTTTACCTTTGATGACCAATTTTTGTTCCAAAAACAGTGACAGACAAAAAAAATTATATCCTTGCCATAGAATCTTCATGTGACGACACTTCAGCTGCCGTTTTATGCAATACAAAGGTACTGAGCAATGTGGTGGCCACACAAGAAATACACAGGCAATATGGCGGCGTTGTCCCTGAGTTGGCATCACGGGCACATCAACAAAACATTGTTCCAGTGGTACATCAGGCCTTGGCCAAAGCAAATATCGATAAAAAACAACTATCTGCCATAGCATTTACACGAGGCCCTGGACTTATGGGTTCCCTGCTTGTGGGTACTTCTTTTGCCAAGTCTTTGGCATTGGGATTGAACATTCCCTTAATTGAAGTGAACCACATGGAAGCCCACATATTGGCACATTTTATTGAAGATGGAGATAAGACACCTCCCAAATTCCCGTTTTTGGGAATGACCATTAGTGGTGGGCATACACAAATTGTAAAAGTTTGTGACCATTTTGATATGGAAATTCTAGGTGAAACCTTGGATGATGCGGTGGGCGAAGCTTTTGATAAGAGTGCCAAACTTATGGGCTTACCGTATCCTGGAGGCCCGTTGGTAGATAAGTACTCCAAGTTAGGCAATCCAAATGCCTTTGAATTCCCGAAACCCAAGGTGGATGGACTCAATTTCAGTTTTAGTGGCTTAAAGACCAGTATTCTTTATTTTCTTCAACGGGAGACACAAAAAAATCCAGCCTTTGTGGAAGAGAACATCAATGATATCTGCGCCTCAGTACAGTATACTATTTTAGAAATTTTAATGGACAAATTGACCCTGGCGGTTGAACAGACCGGAATCCAAGAAATTGCCATTGGGGGTGGCGTAGCGGCAAATTCCGGAATACGTGCTCGACTCAAGGAAGCTGAAGAAAAAATGGGATGGAAAACCTACATCCCAAAGTTTGAATATTGCACAGACAATGCCGCCATGATCGGTATTGTGGGGTACCTGAAGTTTTTAAAAGGGGATTTCACAAACCAAAGTGTGGCCGCCAAGGCCCGGTATGCAATTGGGAGCTAAGCCCTCCCTAGATTCACGGATTATTCGGATATTTGGGAAAAGTATAACCCCGACACATGGCCTATAACGAAGAAACAGCGCGTAGGATACAACACCTTTTGGAGCTATTTCCAGAAGATTTTACCGAAAAGAAAATGTTCGGCGGGATTGCCTTTCTTTACCTCGGAAAAATGACTGTCGGTGTTGTAAAAGATGAATTAATGGTACGGGTAATCGGAGAGAAAATGGAACACGTGCTTTCCCAAAATTTTGTACGTCCCATGGATTTTACCGGGAAACCCATGAAAGAATTTGTTTTTGTCTCTTCGAACGGCTTTGCAACTGAGGAACAAATGCACCAATGGATAGAACTAGGTCTGGAACACGCCAAAAGCAAGCTATAGCCTATGCAACTTTTTTACAATCCTTCATTGGACAATAGTGCCACTCAATTCACTTTCCCTTCGGATGAAAGCAAACACATTGTAAAAGTCCTACGGAAAAAGGAAGGGGATATTCTCCATATCACCAATGGAAAAGGATACCGGTTTGAGGCCAAAATTATCAGTGCTGACCAGAAAAGATGCAAGGCTTCGATCATATCCAGTCATAAATCCATTCCCAAAAGATACACGCTGCATTTGGTCGTAGCACCCACAAAAATGAACGATCGTTATGAATGGTTTTTAGAGAAAGCCACTGAAATTGGTGTTGATGAAATCACTCCTGTCATTTGTGATCATTCAGAACGAAAAGTGGTCAAGCTGGACCGTATGGAACGGGTATTGCAATCTGCAATGAAGCAATCCTTACAGACCGTTTTACCAAAATTGAATCCAGCTATATCCCTTAAAACGTTTTTGGAACAAGAACAAACCGGGCTCAAGTTCATTGCGCATTGTGATGATGGTGAAAAAATGGAGCTCAAACGAAAGGTTATCGCCGACATGGACGCTACCATTCTTATTGGCCCGGAAGGAGACTTTTCCAAAGAAGAAATTGATTTGGCCCGCAAAAAGGGGTATAGACCAATCTCACTGGGAAACAATCGGTTACGTACAGAGACCGCAGCCATTGTGGCCTGCACCACGGTTTCAATTATAAATAGTTAGTGATGGACAGGTGCCTTAGCGGCTCCAGTGACCTCTAAATTCTCTGCTTCCACCAATACAACCAGTGTAAGATTGTCTGTTTTTGAAACCACATTGGGAATGGTAATGGAATCGGCCCCAGAAGACGCTTCCAAGTCCAAGTATTTTTCATGGACCACAATATTACTGTTGCGTAAGGTCCTATTCCGGTTTTCACCACGTTTCACCTCGGTAATACGTTCATCAATTACCAAAACAACACGCAACAATTTGTGATCTAAACTCCCCGTAACAGAATAATCAAACAAAATCTTGTTTGCTTCTGATGCAATCTTTCCGATTTGGACCCCATTTTGTGCTTTACCTTTCAAATGGGCATTGATTTCAGTATACAGTTTTGTTTCGTTCGAACCTACAAAATGGATAACTCCATTAAGTACCATTTCGGGTGTATAATTGCCATCATAACCAAATTTACTATTGTATTCCCGTTGTTTTTTGGCGTGGCCCGACTTGGCAAATGGATCTTTCCAACCAATGTAATCCCAATAATCCACATGATATGATAATGCAAAAACCTCATCTGGAAACTCCAATTTTACTTTATCCAAAAGCGCATCGGCAGGCGGACAGCTAGAACAACCCTGGGATGTAAAAAGTTCCAAAACCACGACTGGGGTATCTATAAATTCCATAGGCGGTGGATTAGAAACCTTTTTTGTCCTTGCCGTATATAGTGCCATTAAAGACATTCCAAAACACGCAAATGAAACAATTATCACCTTTTTAATCATGAATACCGTACTTTTGAGTAGTTGGTTAATCGCAAACTCATGGGACAACTTACCAAACTAGGTTGTATTTTAACTTTTTTTGTGATGGGCACTGTGGGTGCCCAAGAAATGGCAATCCTTAAATATGGAGGTGGTGGAGATTGGTATTCCAATCCTACTGCACTTCCCAATCTTATTGCGTTTTGTAACAATGCCATCGACACCAAAATCAATCCACAGCCCGAAACCGTAGAAGCAGGAAGTGTTACGCTCTTTAAATATCCTTTTCTTCATATGACCGGACACGGCAATGTCTTTTTTACTGATGAGGAAGCACAAAATCTTAGGGCCTATCTCCTATCCGGCGGCTTTTTACACATTGATGACAATTACGGAATGGAACCCTATCTAAAAAGGGAATTGCTTAAAGTGTTTCCCGATAAGCAATTGGAAGAATTAGGTGCAGACCATCCTATTTTTGACCAAAAATTTAAATTTCCGAATGGGTTACCCAAAATACATGAACACGACGGAAAGCGACCCCAAGCCTTTGGGATTTTTGACAAGGGGAGACTAGTGTTGCTTTTTACTTTTGAAAGCGACTTGGGTGATGGCTGGGAAGACCCGTCGGTTCACAACGACCCTGAAGAAGTGCGGTTGAAAGCCTTGCAAATGGGCTCCAACATCGTTGAATACGCCTTTAAAAGCTAATCTATGACTTCAAAAACCATAGCCAATGGAATCCTAAGGGCCGTTGCCGTAATTGCAGGAGTGCTTCTTTTGGGCTATTTCCTGTACAAGATACAATCCGTTATCACCTATCTGGCCATTGCGTCCGTAATTGCATTGTTGGGCAGGCCTGTTGTTCTTTTCTTGCGAAGAAAACTAAAGTTTCCCAACACGCTTGCTGTAATAGCCACCATGGTATTTATGCTGGCTATTTTTATGGGCATATTGGCACTTTTTGTGCCCTTGATCTCGGAACAGAGTAAAAACCTCTCCTTATTGGACATTGACGCTTTAAAGGAGGACATCAACAAATTGTATTTTCAGATTTTGGAATATTTTGGAGCCACCACAGGAAATGTCGAGCGCTTGGTGGAGGAGTCCCATCTGGAAGAAAGTTTTCTAAAAGGTCTAGACTTGGGGTTCATCCCCAACTTTCTCAATTCATTTGTGAATGTCCTGAGTAATTTTAGCATTGGATTGTTTTCCGTTCTCTTTATCTCATTTTTCTTTTTAAAGGACAGTAAATTATTCCAAAATGGGATGCTCACTTTTGTGCCCGATGACAAGGAAAACAATTTGGTGAAATCCATCGATAAGATCAATGGATTGCTCTCAAGATATTTTGCAGGTATCCTTCTTCAGCTGTTTATTCTTTTTGTGATTTATACCATTGCATTGTTGATTGTTGGGGTGGAAAACGCTATAGTCATTGCTTTCCTCTGTGCCCTTTTCAATATCATCCCTTATGTTGGTCCCATCATAGGTGGGGTCATCATGGTGACCCTTACCATGACCAGTTTTTTGGGTGCAGATTTCAGCACCGTTATCCTGCCCAAGGCCATGTATGTTTTAATTGGTTTGGCCATTGGTCAACTGGTTGATAATTTCTTTTCCCAACCCTTTATTTTTTCGACCAGTGTAAAATCCCACCCCTTGGAAATCTTCTTGGTAATCATTATTGCCGGACTTCTTTTTGGAGTGGTGGGCATGGTGGTAGCCGTCCCCGGATATACCGCAATCAAGGTGATTTTAAAGGAATTTTTAGCTGAATATTCCTTTGTGAAGAAGTTGACTAAAAATTTATAGTATCAGTTTGAATAAATTGATATTAAATACTGGTGTTCAATCTTTTATAGGAGAAAATTGGAATGCTGACATGATGTCAGTACTGCTCCAAAAACCCCTTTTTGATGGGGTATCCCAAAAAGAACTGGTTGAGCAACTCGAAGCCAAGAAAAAATGCAAGGATAAACTTCCAACTTGGTTCTCTACCCCTAACATATTTTACCCCAACAAACTCAATATTGAACAAACAAGTTCGGAACAAACAGCAGGTTATAAATCATGTTTGGTGGAAGGAAAAAACCTGTTGGACCTTACTGGCGGATTTGGTGTGGACACCTACTTTTTTTCAAAAAAAATAGACGTGCTTTTTCATTGTGAAATCAACAAACAACTCAGTGAAATTGCTCAATATAATTTTAAGGTTTTAGGTCAAAGCAACATCAATTGCATATCTGAAGATGGTATTCATTATATACTAAACCATCCTAAAAAATATGATTGGATTTATATAGATCCGTCTAGACGAAATGAACATATTGGAAAGGTTTTTCTGTTGAAGGATTGCCTACCCAACATACCCGAACATCTTCCCCTTTTATTTGATCACACCAAAAATATCTTGATCAAAGTTTCGCCGATTTTGGATCTTGGCCAAGGCTTGGAGGAACTCAGTTTTGTGAAGGAAATCCATGTGGTTGCTGTTAACAACGAAGTAAAGGAATTGCTTTATGTACTGGAAAAGGATTACACTAAAAGTGTAACCGTTAAAACCATAAATCTAACGCGGGATGATGAAATGCATTTTGATTTTGGGCACGAGAGTGAAAAATCATGTACCGCTGAGTTTAGCAATCCCCTTACCTTTTTATATGAACCCAATGCGGCCATTTTAAAGTCTGGAGGATTCAAGGTCGTGGGACACCATTATCAAGTAAAAAAGCTCCATACACACTCCCATTTGTACACTTCGGAAAACCTTGTGGAATTTCCTGGCAGGAGATTTGTCATTAAGGAGGTTCTGCCTTACTCCAAAAAAACCATGAAAAGAATGGCGCAGACCAAGGCCAATATCACAACCCGAAACTTTCCCTTATCGGTTGCGGAGCTACGAAAAAAACATAAGATCAAGGATGGTGGGGAAACCTATCTATTCTTTAGCACAGACCTTACCAATTCATTGGTCTGCATTGTTTGCAGAAAAGTTTAATCGTTACACTCCCATTTAAAATTGGCCACCTTATCATTGGATCCCGCTGAAAGATTATAATGCCACCATTCGGTCCTGATTGACCAAAACCCGTGTGCTTCCATGGTTTCCTTTAACAACTTCCGATTTCTTAAAACTTGTTCGGGCAAATCCATGTGATCATGGTGGGCTTTTTTTCCAAAAAAATCGAAGTCGGTTCCCATTTCCAATTCATTTCCCTCCAAATCTTCCAAGGTAATGTCCACCGCACCTCCTTTATTGTGAATGGAGCCTTTTTCAGGGTTGGCAACATATTGTGGGTTAGGAAAAATTTCCCACATCTTGTACTGTACCGAATTGGGGCGATAACAGTCAAAAAACTTAATCCTTACCCCTTTTTTCATTAAATCTGCATTTGCCTTGATCAAAGCCTTGGCAGTTTTTACCCGGGTATAACATTCGGCACAGTCGTACACTTTTGTCTTGAGAAAATTGTTTTCAGTGGCATACCTCATATCATAGGCGAAATCATTGCTGAAATCAGCCAGGCGTACAAAGGTAGTATCGGCCAACCCTTCAAAAGTTTTTAGCTTTATTTCAGTTTCTTGGGGAACAATTGAGTCTTTCAGCACTACGGTCTTTACTTCAATTGCTTCTTCTACTTTGGTTTCTTCAGGCTTTTCTTTACAACTGGCAAGAATACATAATCCCAGAAAAAGTACACCATATCTCATAAAAATCAGTTTATACGTTTTTGTTCCGCAAACCAAGTATACAACGAATCTGTGGTATAAGCCCTGTCCCATGCATTATGTCCCACTCCTTTGTATCTCGTATATCGAACATCGTAATTCATTTCTTTAAGTTTTTCCACCATGGCATCAGACTCTTCAACATTTATATTATCGTCCTCATCTCCGTGGAACACCCATATGGGCATTTTTTGATCTATCCAATGGGCATAAGGCAAAGGTGCCATACCGCAGACCACTGCCATGGCAGCGAACCTGTTAGGGTATTGGGTGGCCAACTGCCATGCCGCACTTCCTCCCCTGCTAAGTCCAGTAAGGTATATCCTATTCTTATCGACCCGATTCTCCGCTGTTACAGAATCCAAAAGCTGCATAACCGCCTGAATATTCCACCATTTCTTTTCATGGGGATTGTGCGGTGCCAAAACCAGAAAAGGAAACTGCTTGCCTTCCTGTAAAAGTTTAGGGGGATTGTATTTCTTGACCTCCTCAAAGGGTAATCCAGACTCCCCTCCTCCATGCAAAAACAGCAACAATCCAAATCTTTCGGTATCACTGGAAAAGTAATTCTCTGGATAGTACAAATAATATTGCAACTGCTCTTTGGTTACGGTTTGCAGTTCACCTTCAACCAAATGGGATTGCGCCGCACAGCTTTGCATCAGTAAAAAAACTCCTGCCGAGAGTGTCCAAAAAAAGACTTGAGGCCAACGCATGCCCAAATTTACAAAAGTTTGTCTGCGATTTCCCTCCAATTATCCACACGTTCAAACTCAGTGACATCGATGTTATGTGGTGAAGTGAACATAATCTTTCTTCCCTCAAATGGTTTAAGATTACGATAATGGTCATCTATGAGCAAATCACCTTTCAATATAAATTTATCGCCACAAAGAATTCTTTTCTGCCAAGGAATAAATGGAAAATGCTCATCCAACCAATCCGATTTATCCCGCAACGAATTAGGGTATTCCATAGCAGCCGAGGCGATATATACTTCATGATCCTTGCACAACTCCCGCAAAACTTCTTGGCTATCTGGAAATACTTTTAGGTTTCTAAAAAAACCATTACGACTTGTATACTCCTTCACCAAAGGTCTGTGTTGTTCAGGCACACATTGCCTAACCCCTTTGCCCTGGCAATCCTCGGGTTTTAATTGAGCATTAAACTCCATGTTATACAATTCTAAATGAGCTCCGTAGGTATCTGCGATAACCTCATCCATATCCACAAAAATGGTCATAATTCTTTTTTTTTGATGAAGTACGGCAAAAACCAAAACAAACCAAAGAAATTTACAGAATGATAAACAAAGTCTTCCTTTTTGTTCCACTCTGCACAAAAACAGGATGAAATCACATCACTGAAAATTATTTTTTGATCATATCCGTATCTAGAACGGTCCTAAATCCCAAATGTTCCAACGAGGAATCCAGACTAGTAGCCATTCTTGCCGAAATCCGATAACTAGCACAATAGGAAGCACTACATAGGAAAGATCCTCCTTTCATTATCTTTTCTTGGGCATATGGATTGGTGGCATTGTAGGGTCTTGATGCACCTTGAGGGTTGTATTCCACTCCTGACTTAGCTTTTACTTCTGCATAGTATTTCGTGTTATACCAATCGCTGGTCCATTCCCAAACATTGCCGGCCATGTCGTATAGACCAAAGCCGTTTTTTGGGAAAGACATCACCGGGGCACGTTCCTCGTAGCCATCGGAAAGGGTGTTCTCAACCGGAAATTCCCCTTCCCATGTGTTCGCATGTGAACTAAGTTGTTCCAAATCGTTCCCCCAGAAAAAAATGGCATCTTGCTTACCGCCATGGGCAGCATACTCCCATTCCGCTTCGGTGGGTAATCGCCGGCCTGCCCAATCACAATAGGCAACTGCATCTTCATAGGCTATATGTACCACGGGGTGGTTTTCTTTTCCTTCAATGGTACTTTTAGGTCCTTTGGGATGTTTCCAGTTGGTTCCGATACCCCACTGCCACCATTGGGAGTAATCGTAAAGGTTGGGCACACTGGACTTTGTTTTTTTGAAGAGCAGCGAACCCGGCTGCAAAATGGAATCATGGGGCTTGGGCGTTCCTTCGGGAAGTTGTTTCTTCATTTCCTCCCACTCAATTTCCCGTTCTGCCACGGTTACATATCCGGTTTCCTCCACAAATGCGGCAAATTGTGCATTGGTTACCTCATGTTCATCCATGTAGAACCCATTGACCAAAACTTCATGGGCCGGTTTTTCATGGGGCATGGCCATTTTATCTGATTCTTTGGCTCCTTGCACAAATTTCCCACCTGGAATCCAAACCATCCCGGTTGGCGTTTCAATGGGAGGAACAGTAATAACTATATAGGCATTTTGGGTATTATCGACCTTTGGTTCCGTTCTTTCCTTTTGTTCTTTGTCCTTCTGCCCACAACCCACCAAAACCAATACAATGGCCAATACTGCTAAATGAACCGTTCCGTTCTTACCTCTAAAGAATTTCTCCATACTACTTACACTTCCTAATCTAATTTTTACAGTACTACCTTGAAGATTGCAAGATATCAAATCTAATATTTACCAATTCCAATACCCGCATGAAATCCAGTTTTTATTTAGAAAAATATCCGTTACCTTCACATGGCATTCTAGTTAATGTCAACCACCAACTATGCTCCCAAAAGGTAATTTTCCAGAAAAAGTTTTTCTGAACGGAACCATCTATTCAAGTAATGATGCCCATATTTCGGTATTTGACCGAGGATTTCTTTTTGGCGATGGTATCTACGAAGTCATGGTACAATTGGACAATGGCATTTTTTATAAAAAAGCACATTTAGACCGATTACAGGAAAACCTAGACAAAATCAACATCCCATATGATGTTTCCCATTTAGAGGCCCAAATAAATCCTTTACTTGATTCTTGCAATCTTGGCGATAAGACCTGCCTTATCTATATGCAAGTAACCCGTGGTGTGGCACCCAGAAAGCATGCTTACCCAAAGGATGTACCTGCCACTGTTATGATGTACGTACTACCCTTTTCCCTTCCGCACATCAATACTAAAAACATGCAGGTTATTTTGCAACCTGATTTTCGTTGGCACAGGTGTGATATCAAGTCCATTTCATTACTGGGCAATATCATGACAAATGAAGCTGCCATGACCCAAAACACGGATGAAGCCGTATTGGTCAGGGATGGCATAATTACAGAGGGCTCCCATACCAACATCTTTTTTATAAAAGATGAAAAAGTATATACGCATCCAGCCAATGAACATATTTTAGATGGCATCACCCGAAAAATTGTATTGGAACTGTGCCGGGATTTGGAGATTACCGTGATGGAAAAGGCTATTCCAGCCGATAAAATTTCCTCTATGGATGAGGCATTCTTGACCGGGACCACAACCCAAATTGCCTCAATCTCTAAATTGGGTGAGCATGTGTTCCATACTTCTGGTGCTATTGGACCAATTACTTTAAAACTACAGGAAGCCTTTGCCAAATTAAAGGGACTGGATTCCTCCACACTCATATTATAACCATGAATAACCTTAAAAAAACCAATACTCACCCCTTTCAAACCATTTTCAAGAAAGTAGGTGTGGGATTATGCTTCCTATTCTTTTTATCCTGCTCAAATACAGATACCTATGATTTGGTGATTTTGAATGGAACTCTGTATAATGGCTCAGGGGAAGTGCCTAGTACAGCTGATATTGCCATTAAAGATTCGATTATCGTCGCCATCGGTCATTTAAAAAATGTCAACGCTATCCGAACCATAGATGCACAGGGACTTGCCGTTTCCCCTGGTTTCATTGATATGCATGCCCATCTGGAACCAATTATGGAACTATCTTCCTGCGAAAGTTTAATAAGGCAAGGAGTTACCACTGCCTTGGGTGGACCAGATGGAGGTTCCCCATGGCCTTTGGGGTCATACATGGACAGTTTGGAAAATAAAGGTGTTGGCATGAACGTAGCCTATTTGATAGGTCACAATACCATCCGAAAAAACATTATGGGATTGGAGAATAGAGCCCCAACCCAAATAGAACAACAGGCCATGGAAGCACAAGTAGATAGTGCCATGCAAGCTGGAGCCTATGGGATTTCAACAGGACTCAAATACCTGCCCGGCACCTTTTCCAATGTTGATGAAGTCATTGCCTTGTCCAAAATAGCTTCAAAATATGGAGGCATCTATACTTCACATCTTCGCGAAGAAGGATTGGGTCTTTTTGATGCGGTTGCCGAAGCCATCCAAATTTCGGAAAAGGCAAACATTCCCGTGGTGCTTACCCATCACAAGGCCATTGGAAAACCCATGTGGGGAAAAAGTGTCCGTACCTTGGCCATGGTAGATTCTGCAAGGGCAAAGGGATTGGACATTAAAATGGACCAATACCCCTATGCCGCCAGCTATACAGGTATTTCGGTTCTTATTCCCAGTTGGTCCATGGCAGGTGGTCTTGATGCCTTTACGGAGAGAGCAGCAAATCCAATACTTAGGGACAGTATTAGAAATGGTATTGTGTTCAATATTCTCAATGATCGTGGAGGTTCGGATTTGGACCGGATTCAATTCGCAAAAGTGGAATGGCAACCAGAACTGGAAGGAAAAACATTAAAATACTGGGCTGAACAACAGGGAATGGAGCCATCCGTTGAAAATGGTGCAGAACTGGTTATTGAAGCCCAACTCAAGGGTGGGGCTTCCTGTGTTTTTCATGCCATGGCCGAAGAAGATGTAATTCGGATCATGCAACACCCTCAGACCATGATTGGTTCGGATGGTCGGCTGGTAGAACCGGGCATGGGACATCCACACCCTAGGTGGTATGGCACCTTTCCCCGTGTAATTGGCCATTATGCCCGGGAAAAAGCTGTTTTGGAACTATCGGAAGCTATCCGAAAAATGACTCTTTCCCCCGCCCAAAGTCTCCATCTAACAGACAGAGGACAACTTAAAGAAGGTTTGAAAGCCGATATTGTAATCTTTGACCCCAAAACTATTATAGACAAAGCCACCTTTGAGAAACCCCATCAATATCCAGAGGGTATTCCCTTTGTTATAGTAAATGGCAATTTGGCTGTAGATAACGGTGAGTTCATAGATATCCGATCCGGTAAAGTATTACGAAAAACAACAGAATAGAACGTATGAAATCATTTGCAAAAGTTTCCATGGTGGCCATTGCCCTTATGTCAACCTGTATTTCAGCACAGGAAAACATCAATATCGAAAAGAAGTACACTAAAGAAATTGCCAAACTGGTCAAGTCTAAAAAGGTCGAGGCCGCCTTCGGTCATATTGATCAACAGGAAGAACAGACCATGAAAGACCTTGTTACCCTTACCGAAATCTTGGCACCTCCCTTCAAAGAAGAGAAACGGGGCAAAGCCTTTGCCCAAATGCTCATTGCAGCAGGTGTGGATAGTCTATGGACAGACAAGGTGGGTAATGTAATCGGGTTGCGAAAAGGAACTTCAGGAGAATCGGGTTTTGTTGGGATAGATGCCCATTTGGATGTTGTTTTTCCTGAAGGCACCAATGTAAGTGTAACCAAAGTTGGTGATACGCTAAAAGCTCCGGGCATTGGAGATGATACCCGTGGTCTTACTATGCTTATCAGTATGTTGAAAGCCATGAACAAATCCGGAATCCAGACCCAAAAAGACCTGCTCATTGTAGGAACCGTTGGTGAAGAAGGCTTGGGAGACCTTCGGGGTATGAAATATCTGTTCAACGAATCTGGATTACCCATAGACTCTTGGATAGCTATTGATGGTGGTGATATAGGCCGAATAAGCAACGCTGGACTAGGGTCTAAACGATACAAGGTTATCGTACGTGGTAAAGGCGGTCATTCGTGGGGTCATTTTGGCTTGGCCAATCCGCACCATGCCCTTGGTAAAGTTATATCACTTTTTTCATCGGATGCATGGACCTATACCTCTGGAAACATTCCCAAAACCAGTTTTAATGTAGGTAGAATTGGTGGAGGAACTTCGGTCAATTCAATTCCTTTTGAATCTTGGATGGAAGTTGATATGCGTGCCTTGCATCCCAATAATTTGGACGAAATTGAAAAACTCTTCAAACTGTCTGTGGATAAAGCTATTTCGGAATATAATTCAAGTGGTATAACAGACGAGGTCACCTATGAATTGATTCAAATTGGAGATCGTCCTTCTGGCGAACTTTCTCCCTCTCTACCCTTGATTCAAAAAACGATGGCTGCTACGGAGCATTTTGGCGTAGAACCTAAATTGGGGCGTGGTTCAACCAATATCAACATTCCCGTATCAAAAGGAATCCCTTCCGTTTGTATTGGCCGGGGGGGAAAAGGTGGTGGTGCACACTCCCTTCACGAATGGTATTTAAATGATGAAACAGGACCAGCATCCATTAAACTGGCACTATTGATCACTTTGGCCGAAGCGGGATTCAATAAGTAATATTATGATGCGTACTTTTTACAATCCATTTTTCCTCCTAGCTTTTCTCTTCTGGGGAATCTCATCAGCCCAATTACCTGCGGATAAAGCCGCTAAAATTGACAGCCTGTTTCTTGAATGGAACCGTCCCAACCATCCTGGAGGTTCCATCGCTATTATGCAAGGGGACAAAACGGTTTTCTCCAAAGCGTATGGTTTGGCCAGTATGGAATATTTGGTGCCCAACTCCCCTGGCACCCAATACAATGTGGCATCAGTTTCCAAACAGTTCAGTGCCTTGGGTATTGTACGCTTGCATTTACAGGGCAGGTTATCTATAGATGACACCATTGACAACTATATTGATCAACTACCAGAGTTTGGTCAAAGAATCACCATTCGCCATATGTTGCATCATACCAGCGGGCTAAGAAGTCTCCACGCGCTTCTTGCCCTGGCAGGATGGCGAGGAGATGATTACAAGACCAATGCAGATTTAAATCGCATTATTGTTGATCAGGAAGAATTAAATTTTGAGCCGGGAGCAGAATACCTGTATTGCAATACGGGTTATATGTTTTTGGCAAATATCATTGAAAAGGTTACTGGAAAAACTTTTGTGGATTACATGCAGCAAGAAATCTTTGCTCCCCTTGGTATGGAAAACACCTATGTAGAAGACCAATATAACCGAGTGGTCCCCAATAATGCTACTTCGTATAATTCAACTTTCTCTGGGTTTAACCGTGCAGTGGAGTATTGGGGTTATGTGGGGTCTGGGAATATGCACACCACAACCGCTGACCTTCTTAAATACCTAAGAAATTTCTATGCCCCTCTTCCGGGTTGGGAAAAAGCATTCGAACTTATGGAAACTATGGACCCGCTCAACGATGGCAGTCACAATCAATATGCCTTTGGGGTGAATGTGGACGATTTTTTTGGGGAAAAACGAATAAGCCATGGAGGATCCATTGGAGGGTTCCGTTCCAATGTTGCTGTATTTCCCGAAAAAGAAATCAGTATTGTAGCACTCACCAATTTTTCTAGGTCGGGCCCGGCTTCCAAAGTTTCCAAAATTGCAGAGATTCTCTTAGGAGATGTTACCCTACCCATTTCTATATCCGCAAAGAAAATCTCAAAGAGCAAAATGAAATCTTACGAAGGGTATTATTGGGATGATGTAACCTTACAGGAACAAAAAATCGAAGTAAGTGGGGACACCCTATTCTTGGGCAATGGAAATTCCAAGTTTATCCCAGTGAGCATAGACAGATTTGAAGCAATTGACAGGGACAATAAAACCATACTCACTTTTCAGAAAAACACAATGACCATGCTCCGAAACAGTGGAGGTCCTCTGATTTTTAAAAAATACACTCCCCTGAAGTCGAATGCAAAAAACGCCGAAGAGTTTGTGGGCACATATTATAGCCCTGAAATACAAACAGCCTACACCATCCATTTTTCAGACGGTAAACTATATGCCCACCACATTAGGCATGGCAAATTATATCTCGAACAAAAGCAAGAAGACCTATTTACAGGGGAATATCCTTTGAGTGTGCTAAAATTTATCAGAGATGGTGATAGGAAAATAAAAGGTGTACGGATATCCAACGGTAGGGCCCGGAATCTGTGGTTCCTCAAACAGCGTAATTCAAAATAAAACGGCTAGCTAACAGTATTCCCAGACCAGTTATGTTTTATGGGAAGTATCGATGTCCAACAGATGGAACGGTTTCCATATCATCGGTAAATATTGGATTGAGACCTACCCCCTTTAAGTTGTATATATTAAAGTTACACCACAATAACTTCAACGTTGTGTTTTTCAAGTGCTTTAATCTGATCTTCTGTAATACCACTGTCCGTAATCAATTTGTGGATGTGGTTGCTGGTGCAAATAAATGCCATTCCAGATTTGGCAAATTTCGAGCTATCGGATACCAAAATTACCTCTTCGGCCAAATTGATCATCAGCTGGTTCAATTGGGCTTCTTCAACATGATGGGTGAACACACCTTTATCCGGTTTAATGCTATCAACACCTAAGAATAGTTTATTGCAGGACAACTGTTTTAGATTTCGCTCGGCCAACGGACCTACCAAAGACATTGAAAACTCCTTGAGATAGCCTCCGGGCATAAACACTTCCAAATTTTCTTGCTGGGCCAAGTTGTTTACTATATCAAGGGCATTGGTAATAACTGTCAACTTTTGAAAGTCACGTAAAAATCGGGATATCTCAAAAGTAGTTGTCCCTGAATCCAGTATAATGGTGTCCCCTTCCTCTATAATTGATGCAGCCTTCTTCCCAATCTTGGTCTTTACCTCCATGTTCAGTTTTTTCTTCTGACTGAAGGTTAAAACAATATTGTTGGACTTGAATGCCCCGCCATGGGCCCTGACGAGTAGATTATTCTTCTCGAGCTTATCCAGGTCATTTCTAATGGTGACTTCGCTGACACCAAAGAGTTTGCTGAGCTTATTGACATTTACTTGTCCATCCTTATCCAGTTCTTCAAGGATTTTGGCCCTTCGGTATGCTGTTTTTTTCATCAAAATTCTGTTGGCTTCGGTTAGCTATAAAAACAAATATAACTTTAATCTTATAACCAAAAACTACCAACCTCCATTAATTCCTATTGAATATCTACCCCAAAACACTCATATTAACCCCTGTAGTAGCTCCTTTTTCCAAAGAAATGTCTACCGGGGCGTTTTTTTTCCAGCTACCACGGGTAAAATCAGGAATATCAATGGATTGTGCCCTATTGGCCACAGATTGCTCACTTAAAGGCGCAATGGCACTCCAAAGTGCTGCATCATAAACGTCTTGATCTAAGGGCAATCCATTTCTCAAACAGTCTATAAGTCTCCAATCCATTATGAAATCCATTCCACCATGTCCGCCAACTTTTTTAGCCATTTCACCAACCTTTTTCACAATTTTGGGCGTGTATTGCTCCTCTAGGGCTTTCATTTCCTCCTCACTGAACCATGAATGTCCAGTGGCCACTCTAGATGGTTCAGGCCATTTACGGGCAATGCCTTTGGAGCCGCTTACCAAATGTATTCTGGAATACGGCCTAGGGGAACTTACGTCGTGTTGGATCATGATACTTTTTCCTTTCTTGGTCTTGACCAATGTAGTATTCATATTTCCCCTGAAGGTATCATCAGTATACTCTTGGAAAAAAGGGTCGTCCTTGGCCAGCTCCACCGCCTTTTGATGCATAGAGAAATCATTGGAGGACAATGAAGTAAGATAATCCATATTATCCCCTCTGTTAATGTCCATGATTTGGCAGATGGGCCCCAATCCATGCGTAGGATACAAACTTCCGTTACGTGATGCATTTTCCTTTAGGCGCCACATATTTTCATATCCATCCTTCTTATTGAAATTAAGCCCCACCAGGTCATGGATGTAAGCACCTTCACCATGAATGATTTCTCCAAAAAACCCTTGGCGGGCCATATTAAGGGTCAACAATTCAAAGAAATCGTAGCAGCAATTTTCAAGCATCATACAATGTTTCTTGGTCTTCTCAGATGTTTCCACCAGCTGCCAGCATTCATCTATGGTTTTGGCCGCTGGAACTTCAACAGCCACATGCTTACCTGCTTCCATGGCATACACAGCCATCGGAGTGTGCAGTGCCCACGGAGTTGCAATGTAAATTAAGTCTATATCATCGCGGTCGCACATTTCTTTCCACGCCTCTTCACTTCCCGAATACATATCAGGAGTATGTGTGGTGTCTTTCAATAATTTTTTGGCCTTTTCCACTTTTTCAGGAATCAAATCGCAAAGTGCCTTGATTTCAACACCCTCAATAAGCCTAATGCGACCAACAGCTCCTGGTCCTCTCATGCCAAGGCCAACAAAACCAATACGAACAGTTTCTAGAGCAGGTGCAGCATAACCAGACATATTAAATGTCTGCTTTCCGTAATCCTTTGTCGTTGCGGCTACTTCTGTTCCCAATGCGGTGGATGAGGATTCATTTTTGCAAGAAACCAATGCATTGGCCCCAGCTACGCCAATTCCTGCCATGGAAAGTGAACGAATAAAATTTCTCCTGTTGTTTTTCATAAGGTTGGTTTTTTAGTTTGTCAGACTCCGGGAACCCCGTAAGTGTTGACTGCATTTGAATAAAATATTTTTTCCAGCACCGTATCGGGCAAGGCAAGGCCTTTAAATTTTCCCTCGAATTCCGGTGCCTCCATAGTATTGTCCGTTGCGAAGAAATCCCAATGGAATTTCCACAAATGTTCCAATCTATCTGCCACTTCTTGTGCCGATAGCGAACCATCATCAATCACATCGGTGCCATAAATGATCCTGTCCTGGTACTTGACAAAAAAATCCTTCACTCTGTTGTGGTCCTTTGCAGCTTGATCCTGTACATGACAAATTCGCTCTGCAAGGTCGGTCATGGTCTCTGGAAAATCATCCAACCGTTTGGCCACTTCATCCAAATTCCACTCTAGACTGAAAAGGTGCAACCCCACAAACTTTAATTTAGGATGACGTCTCAATACATTGTCCCTTGCTACAATCTGGGCTTCATAGGAAGGATATTCAGGATTAAGATACATATGATATTCAGGATGGGCACTAAAATAGTTGCGATCCGAATCCACGGTCATTTCATCCAAAGGCAGCCAGCAGTTCTTGGGCTCCCCTTGATGGCCGATCAAAACTAGATCATTGGCTTGGATGTATTCATATATGGGGTCAAATACAGGATGATCCAACATCAGAAAATTTCCATTTTCATCCCTGAGTTCTGCATCCATTCCAATATTTTTCCACATCTTCACTCCTTTTGCACCGCGGGCTATACCCTGTTGAATTTGTTTCAACACAGTTGGCAACCAATCTTCCTTTCCCCATCGCTTCATATCAAAAGAACATATATAAGCTGCCCGATCATTGAAAACTTGGTTCAACTCATGAACTGTGTTTTCTTGCTCTTCCAAAGAAGGAAAAAAGGGAATATCGGTATTTATGGACAAGAAATAGGCATCATGGCCAATGGCCATTTTCATCTTTTCCCCACTTGTTGTATTCAGATGCACATGCGCATCAAAGAATGGTCGTAGCATGGTTTTCATTCTTTACCATCAATAGTTTGGTCTTTACCAATTCCGTAACAGCCTCAGTAGCTACTGGAAAGACCTTTCTAAGGTCGATTTCCTCATTACTCCTTAATCTATCTTGGAGTGTTTTCATAAAGATGTTCTTGATTTCTGTAGCCAAGTTTATCTTGCATATGCCCAGGGAAATGGCCTTCTGCACCTGATCATGGGGAACACCCGAACTACCGTGTAACACCAAGGTTGAAGGGGTTACAGAAGCGATTTCCTGTAGTAGTTCCAGTTGAAGCTTAGGCTCGCTCTTGTAAAATCCGTGGGCTGTACCAATGGCGATGGCCAAAGCATCAACTCCGGTTTTTTCAACAAAATCCTTGGCTTCATTGGGTTGTGTAAATCCAGCTCCCTCTGTAGATTGACCTAATTTGGCCACAAAGCCAAGCTCGGCCTCTACATGGGCCTTGTATTGTTTTGCCAATTCTACCACTTCTTGGGTGATAGCCACATTTTCATCGAATGGGAGTTCACTTCCGTCAATCATCACAGAATCAAATCCTGCATCCAAGCATTTGTGTGCCAATTCTACGGAACCACCGTGATCCAAGTGTATCCAACCCGTTACCCCAAACTGTTTAAGTCCAGAGCGACCTAAATTCACCGCTGTTTCTAACCCCATATAATCAATGGAACTTTTGGTCAGCTGTAATATAATAGGTTCGTTCAGATCGGATGCTGCCTTAAGTACACCATGTAAGGTTTCCACATTGTAATAGTTTGTTGCCAAAAGCCCTCGCCCCTGTTTCGTGAATTCTCTCAATGTTTGTTTAAGCTCCATACTTAGGATGTTGTTTTGATATGTTGAAGTTGTTCTATTTTCTTTTGTAAAGCTTTTTTATCCTTGAAAGCTTCCGTGCCTCCTGCCATTGTGGTGTTGATGGCCCCCATCAAGTTACCGTTCAAGAGACAATCCCCAAGTTCTGCTCCTTGTAGATATTTTGCAATGAATCCTGCATTGAATGAATCCCCAGCACCTATGGAGTCCACATAGACATCTGCTTTGAAGGCTGACGCTTGGACCCGTTCCCCATTCTTTATCCCCAAACTACCTTTACTTCCCATTTTTAGGGCAATGGTATTGGCATAAGGTTCCACTTGTTTCAATGCGCTTTCTACATCATTCTCTTGGGTAAGCCTTAAAATCTCCGCTTCATTGGGCATAAAGACATCAATATATGGAAGACACTCTTTATAATCGAAATTCCATACATCCGCAGGGTCCCATTGCAAATCCAATGATGTGGTAAGTCTTTTACCCTTGACTTTTTTGAAAATGGCCGTTATATCTTGATGCAGTCCTTTCTGCAAAAAGAAATTAGAAAGGTGAAAGTGTTTGAAGTTCGCCATTTCAAACCACGGAATATCCAAAATGGTCATAGCCTCCATGGCGCCACAATAGGTAACGTTGGCTCTATCCTCATCGTAATTCATCACCACGGTCACCCCGGTTTGATGGCTATCCGACCTTCTTACAAAAGCAGTGCTTACATTACGGTCTTCCAAGGTTTCCATAACATAATCCCCAAATTGGTCGTTGCCCACCATGCCCCCAAATGCAGTAGAAACCCCCAACGCAGCGGCATTGGCCGCCATGATTGCGGAAGAGCTTCCCAAAGTGAGCGTAAGATCGTTGGCCACAATTTCCTTTCCTATCTGGGGGAAACCTTGGATTCCATTCAGAATAAGGTCCACATTAAGCTCCCCAACTACCAGTAGTTCGTTTTTAGCCATGGCACAAAAGTTTGGTTTCTGTCGATGGTAAAAAGTCCATTACATCTTTATGTTTTAGCATGCCCAAATCGTCATTGACACAATTGGCGGCTCCAAAGGCCGCTCCATATCGGGCTACTTGTTCCAAGGACATATTTTCGGACAAGGCATACAATATTCCTGCGGTAAGGCAATCCCCACTGCCCACGGTACTAATTACTTTCTCCAAGGGTTTTAGGGCATGTACCACTTCTTTTCCATCAGCAAGGTAAAGTCCCTTTTTGCCTTTGGTCAAGGCCAGTAGTTGTACACTATCTTTTAATTCCTCCCGTACTTTTTCCGCATCATCGGTTCCAAAAAGATCTTTGGCCTCATGTTCATTGATATGCAGTCCATAAAACCCGGACCGAAGCGCATTCTTTAGTTGGATCCCAGTTCCGTCCAGCATCAATTTCTTGTTCAACCCTTTACAACTTTGGGCAACAACTTGACTAGCATTTTCCGGTACGCCTTTGGGCCAAGAGCCCGATAGGTTGACCATTTCCGATAATCCTACAAGTTCCTGTAGTTTTAGGGTAAACGATTCCCAGTCTTTGGGGCTTATGGTTGGTCCCGGCTCCAAAATTTCAGTATTGGCGATAGAGGAATCATCCGAACGGAAGGTATAACATTGTCTGTTATTTTCAGAAAGTTCCACTCCTTCTACCAGTATCCCTCTTTTTTCGCATTCCATTTTAATCCATTGACCTGTGGTTCCTCCCCAAAATGCAAAGAGAGTGACCTTCTTTCCCATTTCGGCCAAAGCCAAGGCAACATGGGTCGCTTTGCCTCCCGGATAGAGTTTTATTTTTTCCATACGGTTGACCGACCCTATTTCAAATTCCTTGAAATAGGCATAACTATCAATGGATGGATTTGGACAGATACAAAGAATCATGTCACTTCTTATAAATTGTTACTCCTTGCACTACTCTACTAATGGCACCGTTAACTGATGGATTATCTGGATTCAATCCCAATTCCTGTGATTTATAGAGTCCTAAAAGCTGACCTATGACCACATAGGGCAAAATAAAAATCCCGGCCACATCATTAGAGTGTTTGGTTATTGGCATCATGTAGTTGGATTCCAAGGTTCCATTACCTTGACCAACCAATACCATATCAAGATAACCACCTCCCTGAACAATACTGGATACTAGGTCATTCTCATATTTGGCCACATGGGAATCTGGAGACAGAAAGAAAACCAAAAGGGTGTTTTCCTTTACCACTGCCCTAGGCCCATGTCTGAAACCCAAACAAGAATCATATTTACAAATCACTTGGCCATCCGTTAGTTCCTGTAACTTCAGATGACACTCATTGGCAATTCCCTGAAGGGGTCCCGAGCCTAAAAATATGGCTCGATCAAAATCCAAATGGGCCAACCCTTTCAAAAGTTTTGCATTATCAAAAATCTTTTGTGTTTCCTGTGCCGAATGCGCTACCCAAGTTTCTGCCTGATCCAACCTGTCCAAGTTAAACACCAACAAACTGGAAAGCAGCATGGACGAAAAGCTGCTGGTCATTGCCAAAGACTTATCGTTGGTTTCCTCTGGCAATACTATACAATAATGTGTAGAGGAATCCTGTTCCGCCATTTTAGCCAACGCCCCATCGGGATTACAGGTAATCACCAAATGCTTGAGATTTCCTAATCTCGCTTCCAACAGCTTTACAGTTTCCACACTTTCCGGACTATTGCCCGATCGCGCAAAGGATATTAAAATAACAGGGGACTCAGATAAGGTATCCACAGCTTCCGAGTGTGTCACTAAATCCGTTGTGGCAATGGCCCTAGTAGTAAGCCCTGTAGCCCCAGCAATGGCCAATTCAACCGATTCACCGATAAAGGCAGACGACCCGGCACCGGTCAGTAAAATAGTTGTATTGCTATCAGATAAGTGCGAAGTAAGAAACTTGTTGATTCCGTCGCGTTGTCCTTGAATTTCCTTAAAGACCTTTTTCCAAACTTCAGGTTGTTGAAAAATTTCTATTTCGGTATGGGTTCTATTCTTTTCCACCATTTCCATGGTCATGTTCTACTTTAATGGTTAGGTATGGCCAACCTTATTTGATTGACCTATGAACAAAATAAACTAAAATGTTTCACAAAAAAAAACTTTCGATTTCTTTTTATTTGAAATAATTTTATTTTCAAAACATTTTTATTTTTAGAAGAGGTATTGAATAACTCGAAAACACTTGATAAATATCAAAATCTGCTGAACAAATGTTCATTTTTCAAAGAAACATTACGTCAAATACATATCAAACCGTATCTTTCGGGTCCAAAAATACCTGTCCCGCCCCATTTTGGTGTTTTTGATGCATTGTTCAATACTTTATACCAAAACCAGCATTCCAAATGCATTCCAGCCAGAATTTAGAGAAAAATCTCTTCATCATCCTGTACCTTAATTCCATTTACCCCCTCAGCCCTAGCCTTAAGGCGTATTTGGCCAATAAAATTAAAAGCTGCTATTTCAGAAAAAACGAAATCATAAGCAGGGCCGGGGAAGTCTGCAATAGACTATACCTTATTAAAAAAGGTATGGTCCGGGGCTATTTTTTGAGTGATTCCACGGAGATCACCACATGGATCGATACAGAAAATGAAATCTTCACCTCCATAACTGGCTTCTTCAGGAATGAGAAAAGTAGAGAGTATATTCAAAGTCTCGAAGAAACCCATTGCGACTATCTGGACTATGAGGATTACAAGTATTGTCTCAATAATTTTCCCGAAATACGCCAAATTAATAGAATCATGCTTGAGGAATACTATATTTTGGCGGAGCATAGAGTGTATTTGGCTCGAATTCCCAATGCCAAAAAACGGGTTCTCTATTTTATGGAAAACATTAGACCCGATATTGTAGGAAGAATCCCCAGAAAACATCTGGCTTCTTTTTTGGCGATGAGGGCAGAAACCCTTTCTCGCATCATGAAAGAAATCCTATAGAGGAACCATATACATCCTATAATTCATTTTCTACACTTATATTTTTGTAAGAATCATTCCACTTCATACCATTGAAACAGCATTTTTAGGCTCATTTAGCTTCATTTAATGTAAGAAAATGACTCTAAATTGATATTTGTCAATTCCTCGAACGATTTCATAAAATAAGACCATACCACCTCCGTTTCTTAGGTGAAGAATAAGAAAATCTGTACAGTTCTTCTTGTTGTGAATGTAGGAAAATGACAGACGCAACAGCCTAAAAAAACATTTAAAAATAGTTCTTTTTATGGAAGAGATTTACTAGAACCTGTCCAATACATTTTCAAGATTTTAAGGCGGCCTTATTCAACTTGGGCCACTAAGTGAATTGCCTCGATTTTGCAGGCGTGACCTTCCCATGCCTTTACTGAACGAAAATTAAAATCAAAAAAATCACAATTGACACAACCTTAAACCAAAATCAATGAAAGATTTAATCAACAAGAAAGTTTTGCAATCCTTTTTTTACCTGTTCCTCTTTACTGTGACAGCAACTATGGCACAAACCAACAGTATTGCAATCGTGGATGCCAAGTATTCACAGAAACAACAAGTACTCGACAATTTACCGAGCAATACAGAGGTATTGGAAATCGATGGAAATGGGAACCCCTGGAAATCCATTCGTGAGCATTTGGAAAACAATCGCTCTACAGTTGCTGTTCATTTGTTTGTCAATGCAAGCTATAATGCCTTTGAATTGGGAAACACCACATACGATTCGGACGCAGTCGACCAAGAATTTGAACTATCCATGTTGGAAGGTCTCTACCAAGGTAACCACATTCAGCTTATAGTCTATGACTGCAACCTGGGCTCCAACACGGAAGGCCTTGCCCTACTTAAGAAAATCAGTGACAAATCTTACTTCAACATTGCAGTGCCCACCAACTGTAGTTCGGTTTTTGGGAGCAATCTGAAGTTTGACCATACCACCATGAACCAACCCACCCAAAATTCAATATTTCAATAGATCAACCAACCATGAAACAGACTTTTACAAGCATTTTATCGCTTTTCGTACTATTTCTACTGGTAGGGACCGTACAGGCCCAAACCGTGGATATGACCGTACAGCAAGGACCCAACGTAGATGTTATGGTAACCGTTGGATCGGCCAACGTGGACCTATCCACTTTTGAGGACGATCTGGAACAAGCCATGCACTTAAAAGGAATTCCTCTGGGCAAACTCAGGGTAGAAGCCTTTCAACGAAGTTCTATATCCTCTGATCAAGCCGATGCCAGTGACATTTTCAATAGCTGGAACAAGATGGACTTTAATGGAGCTGAACCACCAAATGCCCATAATTATTTGGGCAGTGCCGGGGGAGGTTCCTACAGCGGACCTTACTTTTCATTTGATTCCGGCACTAACCAAATCTTGGCAGATCCTGTGGCCCGGAACTCAGGCAATTACGGGGTGGCCATGTACGACCCCACCGGCGATGTATCGGATGGGACCATCTCCGCCACTTTTGGTCTTTCGGGGGCACCATATACCCATGCCGAGGTAGGCTTTATCTTCAGAAAAGTAGACAACGACAATTTTTACGCCTACATCATAGACAACCACACGGCTTGTGGAAACTTATCCAATTATGCTCCTGGAGACGGGTATCCCGCCGAAGCCATCTTAAAAAGAGAAAATGGGGTCACCACTATCTTGGCGGTAAACACCAATAGTGGAAGAACGGGAACGGCAACCTACGGATGGGAAGCCAATAGGGCGGACATGTTTGCTGCCTTCTATAACGGACAGAAAATTGATTTTAAAATAGAGATGTCCGGAAACAACATCAAAGTATCCCGTAGAGGCGGCGGTGGAGATGCCGGAACCGAATGGATCCAATCTTTTGACATTTCGGATACAACACACCCCTCTGGAAGTTATGGATTCTATGTCCATGAACAGCAAAATGCCTATTTCAAAGACATCAACATTGAGAAATTGGAACTCCGTGCCTTTAAAGATGTATTGCGTGAGCCCCAATGGAGAAACAGCGCTTTACGCTTTAACGTAAACTTGGACGACCTTGAGGTAGCGGATTTTGATTCTGATACCGACCTATCAGAAATCTTAATGCGTACCATCAATGAGGACATTCATTATATTGGTTGGGGTACCAATACCAACCAAGCCCAATTTGAGCGCTTTATTGTACAAAACAACGATCAAGGTACATTCATCAACAGGGATGCCGGAAGCTGGGCTTCATGGATTGATGATATGGCCCAATACATCTATGAACAATATCAATTTGGTACTGTAAGTGCCGGAGAATTCTTTATCGCCGGGACATCCGTTGAAATCGATGTAGATCCAGCACAGCTTAAAACCAACACGGCCAATGCAAGCTACCCTAGTGGACGTTGGAACATAACCCATGACGAAACCTATTTTGACAACAATACGGGAAAAGTTTCCTGGAACGGATTGTATTTGGAAGACGTACCGGAATACTACGAAAAACCGGGTAAGTATACCTTCACTTTTGAAGACCTGCCAACAGCACCAACAACCCTGTTTTTCCACCGTAAGCCCGTAGCGAGTTTTACCTATAGCGGGGATACAGGTTTTATCAACAACACTTCATACGATTTGGATGGTGGTGCCAATAATGGTATTGCCCAATCCGAATGGAAATGGAAATCCGTGGATGCAGCTTCCACCAACGATTGGAACACTGGGGCTTTTGACAAGAATTCCGTCAGTGATGGCCAATATTTGGTTATGCTACGGGTACAGGACCACCAAGGCACTTGGAGTAGCCCAACCAGTATCTATGTAGAAAAAACTTCTGGCTCCGGAGGTTCAAGTGACCTTCCCATTGCACAGTTCAACATTCTTCCAGATATGCTCAATACCTACACAGGTAACATGACCATTGCCATTGAGGATAACTCTGTAGATCCCTACGGTAGAACTTTGAGTACTCAAGAGTGGATTGTTACCCAACGTGTCTATGATACCAATGGAGACCCGACCGATACGGAAATTTACAATGCGGGTACTCCCATGACCGATTTTTCTGCCTACAACAATGTATCCGCAGAATACATCATCCGCCTACGGACGCAGACCGATACGGGTGTTTGGTCTGAGCCTTTTTATAGAACGTTGACCATTGTTGATGACAACACAGACCCAACCATCACCGCAACACCATCCAGTGGAAATCTGGATACCAATACGGACATTCAATTGGTTTTTGCCGATGAAAACGGAGGTAGTGGTTTTGATGTACAACGTTTTGCCAAAGTACAGAGTGCCACTCCCCCTGCTACTAACAATGCTGCATGGACTTCATGGAGCAACAGTCAATCCAAGACCACATCATTTGCTTCAGGTGGCTCGGGATGGTACATTCATGCCGAAGTTAAAGATAATGCCGGTAATACTGGAACTGCAACCTTTGGTCCCTATGATGTGACCTTGGTGGTAAGCGCCGATGATGATTTGGCCATTTTGGACGAGGATACCACATCCAGTCCCATAGATGTGCTCTTTAATGACGTGTATGATACCAACGTTACCCCAACCGTGACCATTACAGTACAGGGCACCAAGGGTAATGCCGTGGTCAATGGAAGCAATCAGATAGTGTATACCGCAAATGCCAATGAAAATGGAACCGATACCGTTACCTATGAGTTGGATGATCAGGGCCAGAAAGTAACGGCTAACATTACCCTTTCCATTTTACCAAAGGATGACTTGCCCGTGGCAAATGCAGATGCCTTTACCATGGATGAGAACGATACGTTGAATGAGGACGTTTCCACCAACGATGTGGAGATTGACGGGGATGATTTGTTGTACCATCTAATTTCAGGTCCATCACATGCCACTTCCTTTACCTTTAATCCAGACGGAACCTTTTCATATGAACATGATGGGGATGAATCTGGTTCGGATAGCTTCACCTACAATTTTGAAGATGAGGTGTCCTTTACACAAACTGTGACCGCTACACTTACCATCAATAATGTAAATGACACTCCCGAAGGAGGCAATATCTCCGTAGATGTCATTCAAGATGCAGGATACGCGTTTGCCACGGAAGATTTCACCTTTTCCGATGATGACCCAAGCGATGGTTTCAATGGTATTCAAATTATTTCATTGCCTGCAAAAGGTACATTGACCTACAACGGAAACCCTGTTTCCATCAATGATATGATTGATGATGTAACCCTTTTGGTGTACACTACCGAAAATGGTGAATTTGGCGCCAACTATACCTCCTTCTCATTTAAGGTAAAAGATGGTTCCGATGCATTGAGTGCCACTACGAACAATGCGACTATCGCAGCGGCCCAAGATACCGATGGGGATGGAATTCCAAACGATTTGGATACCGATGATGACAACGACGGTACCCCTGATACCGACGATGATTTCCCATTGGATGACTCCGAGGATACCGACACAGATGGTGACGGGACTGGTGACAATGCCGATGACGACGATGACAATGACGGGACCCCTGATTCCGAGGAT